>Ga0207757_100019_pt1 | contig 166873 bp, 171 predicted proteins | sample A23P3SouthBayCA_2_FD_187752 | JGI IMG/M metagenome (GOLD analysis project Ga0207757, IMG submission 187752) | Aerobic enrichment media microbial communities from Eden Landing Ponds, California, USA - A23 P3 (2) (SPAdes) | ecosystem: Environmental > Aquatic > Marine > Unclassified | place... | reverse complement strand
TGGCTCGTCGGCCGCCCGGCCGGCGAGTACGACTTCGAGGACACGATATGACACTGGAATCCGACGTATCCGATCTGTGGCAGCGCTACGACGACGACGCCGTCGACGCCGAGACGGCGACGGCCGACGACTACGACACGCTCGACGCCTTCCTCGACGCGCTGGAGGCGGGCGAGATTCGCGCCGCCGAGAAGGGGAGCGACGGGTGGCAGGCCAACGAGTGGGTGAAACGCGGCATCCTGCTCAACTTCGGTCTCCGCGCCACCGAGACCCGCTCCTACGGCGGCGTCGACTACCACGACGTGCTCCCGCTGCGGGGGACGGCCGATCTCGGCGAGCGCGGCACCCGCAACACGCCCGACGGGACGACGATCCGTCGCGGCGCCTACCTCGGGAGCGACTGCATCATGATGAGTCCCTCGTTCGTCAACGTGGGCGCGCACGTCGGCGACGGGACGCTCGTCGACTCGTGTGACACCGTCGGCTCCTGCGCCCAGATCGGCGAGAACGTGAAGCTGGGGGCGAACACGCTCATCGGCGGCGTGCTCGAACCCGTCGAGGACGCCCCGGTGATCGTCGAGGACGGCGTCTCGCTCGGCGCCGGCTGCCGGGTTACCTCCGGCTTCGTCGTCGGCGAGAACACCGTCGTCGGCGAGAACACGCTCCTCTCGCCGCGCATCCCCGTCTACGACCTCGTGGACGAGGAGGTCCTCTACGGCCACCTGCCGCCCGAGCGTCGGGCGTTCACGCGGATGGTGGAGTCCTCCATCGGCGACCACGACCTGTTCGCGGGCGGCGCCTACAAGCCCGCGGTGGTGGCCATGGACATCGAGGCCGACACGCGGGACGCCACCAAGCGGGAGGAGGCGCTCCGGGAATGAGCGGGGAGGTGGCCGGCCCGACCGTGCGACGCCTCGCCGACTGGTCGGCCGCCGACCTCTCGGAACTGGCCGACGAGTACGGCACGCCCCTGTACGTCACGGACCTCGACCGAGTCCGGGAGAACGCGGCGCGGCTGCTGGCCGCGTTCCCCGACGCGGAGGTCCACTACGCCGTCAAGGCCCACACCGGGCGAGCGGTGCTCGAAGCCGTCCGCGACGCCGGTCTCGGCGCCGAGTGTGCCTCCGCCGGCGAGGTGGTGCGTGCCCTCGACGCCGGGTTCCGCGGTGACGACCTGCAGTACACGGCGGTCAATCCGCCGGCCGAGGATCTCGACGTCGTCGTCGACCGCTGGCGGGCGGCACGGGAGCTGACCGTCGTCGCCGGTGCGCGAGACACCATCGACCGGCTCCGCGACCGTGGGTTCGACGGCCGGCTGGCGATCCGGGTGAACCCCGGCGTCGGCGCCGGCCACCACGAGAAGGTGACGACCGGCGGTCACGCCAAGTTCGGCGTGCCCTACGACCGGGTGCCCGAACTTCTGGCCGGCGCCCGCGCCGACTTCGACGTCGTCGGCATCCACGCCCACGCCGGGAGCGGTATCTCGGGCGAGGATCTGTCGGCCCACCGCGAACTCGTCGCCCGGATGGGCGAGCTGGCCCGCGACGTTGGCGACCTGGAGTTCGTCGACGTGGGCGGCGGCTTCGGCGTCCCCTACCGCGAGGCGGAGCCGCCCCTCGACCTCGACTCGGTGGCCGACGCCACCCGCGAGGCGCTGGGCGACGTGGACGCAACCCTGGCCGTCGAACCCGGGCGCTACGTCGTCGCCGACGCGGGCGTCCTCCTGACGCGGGTGAACACGGTCAAGCCCGTCGACGAGGGATCTGAGGGAACGGTCCCGGTCGTCGCCGGCGTCGACGCCGGCATGACCACGCTCCTCCGCCCGGCGATGTACGACGCCTACCACGCCATCCGCAACCTGACCGCCGAGCGTCCGGAGCGCCCGGTCACCGTCGCCGGTCCGGTCTGCGAGACGGCCGACCTGTTCTGCGAGGAGCGACCCATGCCCACGCCCCGGCGGGGCGACCTGCTCGCCGTCGGCAACGCCGGCGCCTACGGCTACGAGATGGCGAGCACGTACAACTCCCGGCCCCGACCGGCGGAGGTCGTTCGGGAGAGCGAGGCGTCGGGGACCGGCCACGCGGTGCGCGTCGCCCGCGAGCGGGAATCCCTCGACGCACTCACCGACCTGGAGGTCGACCGATGACGACCGTCACGGCCGAGAAGTACCACGGCACCGAGAACGACTTTCTCGTCCTCCCCGCGGACGCGCCGGTGCCCGACCGGGCGGCGTTCGCCCGCACGCACTGCGACCGCGAGACGGGCGTCGGCGGCGAACGAACCGGCGCCGACGGCGTCCTCTTTCTGGACCTCGACCCCACGGCGACGCCCGTCCGGGTGACGATGACGCTCGTCCAGCCCGACGGCTCCGTCGCCGAGATGTGTGGCAACGGCGCGCGCGTCACCGCCGTCTGGGCGGCCCGCGCCACCGGCGACCGCGAGGTCGTGATCGAGACGCCCGCCGGCGACCGCCACGCCGTCGTCCAGAGCGAGGGCGTCACCGTCGAGATGGGTACGCCCTCCTTCGACCCGGCGGCCGTGCCGCTCTCGCCCGACGCCGGCGGTCCGCTGATCGAACGGGACGTGGAGGGGCTGACCGTCACCGCAGTGAACACGGGCGTCCCCCACGCCGTCGCGTTCGTCGACGACGTGGACGCCGTCGACCTCGAACGTGTCGCCCCGCCGGTCCGCCACGCCCCGGTGTTCCCCGAGGGCACGAACGTCACCATCGCCGCGCGTGTCGCGGTCGGCGACGACGCCACCGAGGGCGCGCCGGGCGACCCGGTCGCGTTCCGCCAGCGGACCTACGAACGCGGCGTCGAGGGGGAGACGCTCGCCTGCGGGACCGGCGCGGTGGCGGTCGTCGCCGCCGCGAAGCGCACCGGCCGGCTCGACACCGCTGGTCCCGTCCGAGTGTCGCCGCCCGGCGGCGACCTCGTGATCGTCGTCCCGTCGGACGGCCCGGCGACGCTGACCGGCCCGGTCGAACGCGAGTTCGAGGTGGAACTGGAGGTTCCCGAGCCGTGACGGCCGCGGCGTTCGACCCCGTCGCCTTCCTCGACGACGCCGTCCGCATCCCGTCCCACGAGGACGTGACGGAGATGCGGACGTTCCTCGTCGAGACCCTCGCGGCACACGGCGTCGACCCCCTCGTCGACGACGCGGGCAACACGCTCGCCACGAAGGGGTCCGGATCGCCGCACGTCGTCCTGAACACCCACATCGACACCGTCTCGCCGCACGTCCCCTACGACCGCGAGGACGGGGTGATCCACGGCCGCGGCGCCTGCGACGCGAAGGGACCGCTCGCGGCCATCCTGGCGGCGTTTTTCGCGGCCGACCCCGCCGCCGCCGGCCGCCTCTCGCTCGCCGTCACGCCCGACGAGGAGGTGTACTCGACGGGCGCGGCGGCGCTCGATCTCACCGCACTCCCCGGTGTCGACGACGACGCCGACTACTACGTCGTCGGCGAGCCGACCGGACTGGACGTGTGCACGGCCGCGAAGGGGCGCTTCGAGGGGACGGTCCTCCTCTCGGGGCGGAACGCCCACGCCGCCGAACCGGAGACGGGGGTAAACGCCGTCGCCGCCGCGGAGGGGGCGCTCGCGGCGATCCGGACCTTCGACGCCGCGCGCGACCCCCATCCGACCCTCGGTCCGGCGACGTTGACGCCGACCGTGATCGAGGGCGGCGCCGCGACGAATCAGGTGCCCGCCGACTGTGCGATCACCGTCGACCGGCGGAGCGTCCCGCCGGAGACGGCCGACGGGTTCGCCGCCGAACTCGAACGGGTCGTCGACGACGCCACGCCCGACGCCGTGGGCGTGGCGTTCGCGCCGACCGAGCGCCCGACGCCGTTCCTCGAAGCGTTCGCGACGGCCGCCGAGGAGCCGGTCGTCCGGCAGCTCGCCGCGGCGGCCGAGCGAGTGACGGACGGTTCCGCCGGCGTCGTCCGCCCCTTTACCGCCGCCACGGAGGCCTCGTACTTCGCGCCGGCGCCGACCGTCGTCTTCGGTCCCGGCGTCCTGGCCGACGACGACGGTCCCGTCGCACACGCCGACCGCGAGTACGTCCGCACCGCCGAGGTGGAGCGCGCCGCGGCGGCGCTGACCGACGCGCTCGGGGCGTTGCGCTGAAACGCAACCACCAAGCGCCCGGGGACACACCGTCGATCCATGTACGAGGCGGTCCACGCCCACCCCGACGGCGACAGTACGGCGGCGCGCTTCGCCGCGACGGCGGCCCGCATGGGCTACGACGGCGTCGTCGTCCGGGCGCGCGACGCGACGCCGGACTACGCGGCGATCCGCGAGGCGTCGGGGATCGACGTCGTCGACGCCGTCGAGATAGTCGCGCCCGATCCCGAGCGTGCGAGCGGGGCCGTCGGCGGGCTTCGCCCCGACCACACCCTCCTCTGTGTCCGGGGTGGCACCGACCGCCTCAACCGCTTCGCGGTCGAGAGCGAACGGGTCGACGTCCTCACGCGCCCGATGGCCGACGACGGCGACGTGAATCACGTCCTCGCGAACTGCGCCGCGGAGAACGGCGTCCGCATCGAGTTCGACTTCGGGCCGGTGCTCCGGACGGCGGGCGGGGAACGCGTGCGGGCGCTCCGCGACCTGCGCAAACTCCGCGAACTCGTCGCGGACGCGGGGGCACCATACGTCGTCAGCGCGAACCCCACCTCGCACCTGCGGCTGCGGGCGCCGCGGGAACTCGTCGCCGTCGGCGAGGCGGTCGGGTTCGACCCGGAGACGGTTCGGACCGGTCTCAGCGAGTGGCGGGAACTCGCCGAGCGCAACCGCCACCGGCAGTCCGAGTCGTTCATTGGCCCGGGCGTCGAACGGGGGCGGTATGACGAGTGAGGGCCGGGGGCGGCGCCGATGAAACACCTCCCGAAACATCTCCGTCCGCGGTGGCGCTATCTCGCCGTCGGGCTCGAAGCGTGGCCCGACGCCGACTTCTCTCGCGCCGACTTCCAGCGGGCGGTGTGGTACGCGGCGGGCAACCTCCTCGGGGACCCCGGGAGCGCGGACGCCGACCTCCGGGTGCTCCACTTCGAGTTCGGGACCGGCGCGGGCGAAGCGGTCGTTCGCGCACGCCGGGGGGAGGTCGGTCCGGCGCGGGCGTCGCTCGCCTGCGTGGACGAGGTGGCCGGCCACCCGGTCGGTCTCCGGGTCCGCGGCGTCTCCGGAACCGTCCGGGCCTGTGAAGAAAGGTATTTAGGACGCCGGGACGGTGTTTCGGCCGAGAGACGCGTCGTGTTCGAGAACGACCGTCGGCGTGGCTACGTCCGCGACGGAACGGTGGACGTCGACCGGCCGAACGGATTCGCGGGCGCGACCGAACTCGATCTCGAGTCAGAGTCAACGTGATACAATGCAGGGACAAGCTCAACAGCAAGCATACGACCGCGGGATAACGATCTTCTCACCCGATGGCCGCCTCTATCAGGTCGAATACGCACGAGAGGCCGTCAAACGAGGGACCGCAAGCATCGGCATCCGAACCGAAGACGGCGTCGTACTGGCGGCGGACAAACGCTCCCGCTCGCCGCTGATGGAGCCGACGAGCGTCGAGAAGATCCACAAAGCCGACGACCACGCCGGGATCGCCTCGGCCGGGCACGTCGCCGACGCGCGCCAGTTGATCGACTTCGCCCGCCGGCAGGCCCAGATCAACCGTCTCCGGTACAGCGAGCCAATCGGCATCGAGACGCTCACGAAGGAGGTCACCGACCACATTCAGCAGTACACGCAGGTCGGGGGTGCCCGCCCGTTCGGCGTCGCACTCCTCATCGGCGGCATCGAGGACGGCGAACCCCGCCTCTACGAGACCGACCCCTCGGGGACGCCCTACGAGTGGAAGGCGGTCTCCATCGGCGCCAACCGCGGCGACCTTCAGGAGTATCTCGAAGAGAACTACGAGGACGGTCTCGACCTCGACGGCGGGATCGCGCTCGCGCTCCGCGCGCTCGCCTCCACCAACGACGACACGCTCGAACCCTCGGGCGTCGACGTTGCGACCGTCGACGGCGAGAGCGAGGCGTTCCACGAACTCGACAACGACGAGATCGAGACCCACCTCGACGACCTCGGCCTCCTGCCCACCGAGGGCGAGGAAGACGAGGAGTAACGACCGCCGCGGTTTTCGTTCTCGACCGACCGTTTCGGTCTCCGTCGATACGCTCGCCCGAAACGTCGCGTGAGCGTCGCTAGTACTCCTCGTACGCGAGGTTCATCAACCACTGCGAGAAGGCGTCGCTCCGGGGATCGACCTCCTCCTCGCCGATGAACGGCGAGAGCATGTCGCCGGCCATCAAAAGCGAGAAGTCGAGATCGCTGGCGGTCGGCATCAGGAAGTAGGTGTTGTGCCCTTCGTAGACGGTCTCCTCGCGTTCGATCAGCCCTTGCTCGACCAGCGATTCGGCGAGGCGGCTTCCCTTCCGCGACGAGACGTCGAGCTCCTTCCACAGGTCGCTCTGGTGGATGCCGCGCGTCTCGAGGACGAGTTCGAGCGCCGCGCGTTCGTCCGCCGATAGCTCGGCGTCGTCGGCCGCGCTCATCGGCACACCCCCCGGTCTACGGTTCGGAACATACAGTCACTCATCGGTGGCGAAGGTTTAAACTTGACCTTCGTCGGCGTCCGCGTCGACCCGCTCGTACGCCGTCTCGCAGGGTGGTCCGTCCGCGAAGTGGAACGTTCCGCCCTGATCGTCGAGACGAACGAGCGACGACGACCGGGTGCCGTAGCCGTTCTCGTGGATACAGACGCCGAACTCGTGGTCGGCGAGGACGGTCGCCGCGCGGTCCGTCCACGCCGTCGCGTCCTCGCCGGGTTCGGGCGTCAGCGCCGTCCGGACCGCGCGGGCGTTCTCGGCCTGTTCGGTCGCCCGCTCGGCCCAGTCGGGATCGTCCGGCGTGACGAAGGCGTCGGTCACGACGCCACCGCCGCCGAGCGCCGAGCCGCTGTTGACGACGACGTGGACGCCGGGATCGAGCTGGGTCGGGCGGAGCCGACCGTCCCACTCGAACAGGAAGGCGGCGGTCCGGTCAGCGACGACGAGATTGAAGCCGTCGTAGTCGTGGGCGTCGACCGACCGCTCGACGAGGCGGGCGGCCGAGCGAGCGTCGGGTTCCCGGAGCGCGTCCGCGACGAGCAGGCCCCGCGAGCGCTCGGGTGTCGCGCCGCCGACCCAGCGGTTCGTGATACCGACGAACAGGCCGGCGTCGTTGTAGCCGATCCACGTCCCGCCGGCGCGGGCGTCGCGAGGCGCGACGACGACCGGACTCGACTCCGTCCGACGCGGCGGCTCCGAGGGGCGGTCACGCCGCTCGTCACGGTTGGCGGCGACGACGACGGGAGCGTCGGGGAACACCTGCCACGCGAGGGTGAGGGTACACACGGACGGCCGTAGGCGAGCCGGGTGGTTAAACTCGGCGCGCTACGCCCGCCAGTCGGCGGGGGTGTTCGCGGCGTCGTCGGTCGCGACGGCCGTGCGGAGCGCGGCGACGTTCTCGGGCACGTCGTGGACGCGCACGACGTCGGCGCCGCGGTCGACCGCGAGTGCCGTCGCCGCGACGGTCGGGGGGAGCCGTTCGTCCGATCCCTGCCCGACGTGGGCGAACATGGACTTGTGGGAGTGGCCGACGAGGATCGGACAGCCGAGTGCCCGGAACTCGGGCAGGCGGTCGAGGAGTTCGAAGTTCTCGACGGCGTCCTTGCCGAAGCCGAGACCGGGGTCGACGATCACCTGTTCGCGGTCGAGACCGGCGCGTTCGGCCAGCGCCACCCGCTCCGCGAGTTCGTCGATCACGTCGGACACCACGTCGTCGTACGTGACGGTCTTGCCGGGGACGACCGGCGCGTCGATGCTGTGCATCACGACGACCGGCACGTCGTACTCGGCGGCGAGAAACCGCATCTCGGGGTCTTCGAGACCGGTCACGTCGTTGAGGATGTCCGCGCCGGCCGAGAGCGCCGTCCGTGCCACCTCGGCTTTCCGGGTGTCTATCGACACCAGTGCGTCGAGGTCGGCGAGCGCCTCGATCACCGGCCGGACGCGTTCGATCTCCTCGTCGACGGGGACGGGGTCGGCACCGGGGCGCGTGCTCTCGCCGCCCACGTCGACGACGTCCGCGCCCGCCTCGACCATCGCCTCGGCGCGGCCGATTGCCGTCGCCTCGTCGAAGAAGTCGCCCCCGTCGTGGAAGCTGTCCGGCGTGACGTTCAGGATGCCCATGATCGACGGGCGGTCCGTCCACGGGTAGTCGCGGGCGTCGGCGTCGGTCGTCGTCTCCGCCTCGTCCACGTCTTCGATTCGCTTCCGGAGGGTGTCGGCCACGCTCCCCAGTCCCCGGCCGTCGAGCGCAGCGAGGAGCGCCCGGAGTTCGGCGTCGGTCCCCGCCACGACGGCCTCGCGGAGTTCGCGCCCGGTGCGGTAGTCGGCGGTGACCGCGGTGACGCCGACGCGACCGGCGGCACGGTCGAGCGCGCGCGCCTCCCGACGGTCGAGGCGAGTCGTGACGACGCGGCCGACGCACTCCCTCGACGCCTCGGCGTCGGCGGCGTTGGCGCGGTCGAGGACCGCCCGCACGTCGTCGACGCCGTCGACCGCCCGACCGATAGCGAGCCGGGACCACTGCCGCCGCGCCTCGGCGACGGCGAACAGCGATCCGACGACGAGGACGCAGTCGTCGGGACCGGCGGCGTCGCGGGCGCGCCCGAGCGCCGCCGCGACCGACGATTCGGTCGCCACCGTCCCGGCGGTCTGGAAGGCGGCCGCGAGCACCGCGGGGTCCGCGGCACGTTCGTGGGCCGGCGCACAGGTCCACACCGACGCGGCCGACGGGAGTTCGGCGGCCATCGACCGGTGGTCCTTGTCGTGCATCGCGCCGAAGACGAGGTGGAGGTCGGCGTAGTCGTACTCGCCGAGGGTCTCCGCGACTGCTTCGCAGGCGCCGGGGTTGTGCGCGCCGTCGAGGACGACCAGCGGGTCGCGTTCGACCACCTCGAACCGGCCGGGCCAGTGGGCGTTCCGGAGGCCGCGCGCGACGGTGGTCTCGGTGACGCGGTCGCCGCCCACCTGCCGCGCCAGGGTTGCCGCGACGCCGGCGTTTCGCGCCTGGTAGGCGCCGGGCATCGGGACGCGCGTCTCGACGCCCCAGTCCGTCCCGGCCACCGAGACGCCCGCCTCGGTGTGGTTGACGAGTCCGTCGTAGCGGACGGTCACGTCCGGCGACTCCTCGTCGAACCCGACCGACAGGGCGTTCGGTGCGTGCCGGCGGACGGCCGCCAGCGACTCGCCGTTCGCCCCCGTCACCAGCGGCGTGTCGTCCGGGGCGACGGTCGCCTTCTCGGCCGCGATGTCGTCCAGCGTGTCCCCGAGGATGTCCGTGTGTTCGAGACTCACCGCCGTCACTGCGGCGGCGACGGGGTCGACGACGCTCGTCGCGTCGTGGCGGCCGCCCATCCCGACTTCGAGTACCGCCACGTCGACGTCCGAGCGACCGAAGTACCAGAGACCCATCGCGGTGAGCGTCTCGAAGGAGGTGAGCGGGTCGCCCTCGACGGCGCGTTCGACGAGGAACGGGCGCACCCGCTCGACGAACTCGACGACCGCGGACTCGGTGATCTCCCGCCCGTCGACGCGGATTCGCTCCCGAACGTCGTCGAAGTGTGGCGAGGTGTAGAGTCCCGTCCGGTAGCCCGCCTCGCGGAGGACGGACTCGGTCATGCGTGCCGTGCTCCCTTTGCCGTTCGAGCCGGCGACCTGGACGAACGCGACGCCCTCGTGTGGGTCGTCGAGGTGGCTCAGTAACTCCCGGATAGACTCCGTGCCGGGGTCGATTGCGAACCGGCGGAGGTCGGAGAGAAAGTCCGCCGCGGCGTAGTAGTTCATATTCCACGATTCCGTGGGGCGAGGTTTTAGTGTGACGGGTCGTGGCGGGTAGCGTCGCGATTCGCGGGCGACTCGGGGTCGGCGTCGCTCCCTACACGGACCCGCGCGCTCGCGCCGTCGCGAGCGCGTCTTCGTCGACGAACACGACGATCTCGTCGTTCCAGAGCCGGAAGTCGTGGCGGTGGCGCTCGTACCCCGACAGCTGGCTGGCGACGCGATCCTCGTCCCAGTCGGCGGCGACGACGACCGGCGGGGGGTCGGCCGGGAGCGTCGCGTCGGGGGCGATGCTCGTCACGTCCGCGTCGTAGCGTTCGAGATACCACGGGAGCGGGAGGCGGGTGTGCCACGACGGCCCGCCGGGCCGGGGTTGCAGGAGCGTCTCCTCGTTCTCGACGTAGAAGCGCACGTCGCTCGGGTTGCCCGGGGTGTGGGTGCCGACGAACAGCACGTCGGTCCCGTCCGTGACGCGGGCGACGCCGTGGACGAGTTCGAGCGTCTCCTTGAGGTCGTTCTCGGGCTGGGCCCACTGGATGACCTGTCCGGCCTCCTCGTCGGACGCGCTGTTGGCGTAGGTGGCGTTGGCGCCGACGACGCCGACGGCCGCGCCACTGAGCAGGAGCGCCGCGAGCGCGGCGGGGCGGGTCCACGCGGCGAGGTCGAGGGGGGACGCGGTGGCGCCGTCGCCCGCGGCCCGGACGAACGTCCCCCTGACCCGCCGAACGGCGGCGGCGACGCCGACCGCGGCGGGGACGGCGAGCGGGATCACGGCGTGGACTGCCGCCCACGGCGCCCGGATGTCCGTCGCGATGGGGTAGCCGAGCACGCTCACCGCCCCCCAGTAGGTCGCGAAGGCGACGAGGTCGCGGTACCGGTCGTCGGCGTAGCCGTCCGCGACGAACCCGATCAGGGCGAAAAGCAGGACGAAGGGGGCCCCGTACAGCAGGGTCTCGAGGTAGTCGTAGAGGAAGGGGAGGTAGTCGTGGTTCTGGTGGCTGCCGGCGACCCAGAGGTCGTAGAACGACTCCCACGAGCCGACGGTCGCCGCCTCCACGACGCCGGGGAGGCGACTCGGCGCCGCGAACGCCTGCCAGAGTTCGGGTCGGGGCGCGTAGAAGAAGGTGACGACGGCGAGGAAGACGCCGACGGCGCCGACGGCGTGGACGAGGCCGAGACCGATCCCCCGGGGAACGGTCCCGCCCCACCCCTGGAGGCGGTAGGCGAGCGCGGTCCGCCAGTCGCGGGTGACGAGCCGGCGGACCGAGCGGTCCGAGCGGGCGGCGCGGAAGAGCCGGTGGTCGACCAGCAGGGCGCCCGCTCCGAGATAACAGAGCAGGTAGACGACGGCGTTCTCCTTGGTGGTGAAGGCGAGACCCATGACGGCGGCGGCGGGGTAGACGAGGCGGGTGTCGCCGCGGTCGAGCGCGCGGACGAAGAACGCGAGGGCGACGAAGGCGAACGCGCCGACGAGCACGTCGTTGCGCATGAACCGCGAGTAGTAGACGAGCAGGGGATTGACCGCGAGGACGACGGCGAGGGCGACCACTTCGCCGTCGCGGAGGTGGTCACGGAGGAGCCACGCCGAGAGGGGGAGGAGACCGCCGACCAGGGCGACGATCAGTCGAGCGCTGACATCGGAGACGCCGAGGAACGGAACGGAGAACACCCAGTCGTTGACGACGAAGAGGAAGGGACCGTGGACGATGGGGCGGTAGGCGAACTCCCCCGTCTCGTGGTAGCGGAGAATCCAGTAGCCGACCCGGCCCTCGTCCCAGTGGAAGATTCGGGCGCCGAGACCGACGAGACGAACGGCGAGGGCGAGGGCGGTGATCGCGAGGACCGCCGGGAGGGTGCGGCGGTGATCGTCGAACGGCATCGCTAAGCCCTGTCGCCTCGGCGGTAACAACTCTTTTGTTTTCGGGGGCGACGCATCGCCTCCACCGCCCGGACAGTAAGGCCTTTCTCGCCCCGCGCCGACCCGCCGGATATGGTCTCACTGGGGCTGGTGGTGGCGCAGTTCAACGCGTCGGTCACCGAGCCGATGGCGGAGGAGGCGCGGGCGGCGGCCGCCGAGGCGGACGCCGAGATAGCGGACACCGTCGAGGTACCGGGGACGTACGACGCGCCGCTGGCGGCGGATCGACTCGCCCGACGGGACGACGTCGACGCGGTGGCGGTGGTCGGTGCCATCGTCACCGGCGATACGGATCACGACCGGGTGATCGGCGACGCGACGGCGGAGGCGCTGACGCGGGTGAGCCTCGACCGCGACACGCCGGTCACCTTCGGCGTCTCCGGGCCGGGCATGAGCGGGGCGGAGGCCCGGGAACGGGTCGAGAAAGGAGCGGAAGCGGTAAACGCAGCGGTCGAGATGGTACGCACGTTACCATGACCGACTTCGACTTCGCGGCACGCGTCGGCCGCGTCGAGCCGAGCGCCACCCTCGCGATCAGCAACCTCGCCAACGAACTCGAGGCCGACGGGATCGACGTGGTCGACCTCTCGGTGGGCGAACCCGACTTCGACACGCCGGACAACATCGCCGAGGCGGCGAAGGCGGCCCTCGACGCCGGACACACGAGCTACACCTCCTCGAACGGGATTCGGGAACTCCGGGAGACCATCGCCGAGAAACTCCGGGCCGACGGAATCGACTGCGAGGCGGGGAACGTGGTCGTCACCCCCGGCGGCAAGCAGGCGCTCTACGAGATCTTCCACACGCTGGTCGACGCGGGTGACGAGGTGGTTCTCCTCGACCCCGCGTGGGTCTCCTACGAGGCGCAGGCGAAGATGGCCGGCGCCGACCTCTCTCGGGTCGACCTCTCGCCGTACGGCTTCCAACTCGAACCCGCGCTCGACGACCTCGCCGAGACCGTCTCCGACGACACCGAACTCCTGATCGTCAACTCGCCGTCGAATCCGACGGGGGCCGTCTACTCCGACGCCGCGCTCGAAGGGGTCCGCGACCTCGCCGTCGAACACGACGTGACCGTCGTCTCCGACGAGATGTACGACGAGATCACGTACGGCGTCGAGCAGACGAGCCTCGGGAGCCTGGAGGGCATGAGCGACCGCACGATCACGGTCAACGGCTTCTCGAAGGCCTACGCGATGACCGGGTGGCGGCTGGGCTACTTCTGTGCGCCCGAGGACTTCGTCTCGCAGGCGGGCAAGATCCAGTCGCATTCGGTCTCCTGTGCGGTCAACTTCGTCCAGCACGCGGGGATCGAGGCCCTGCGCAACACCGACGAAGCGGTCGTCGAGATGCGCGACGCCTTCCGCGAGCGCCGCGACATGCTCGTCGACCTGTTCGCCGACCACGGCGTCGACGTCCCCGTCGGCGACGGTGCGTTCTACATGATGCTCCCCGTCGATCAAGACGACCAGGCGTGGTGTGAGGGCGCCATCGAGGAGGCCCACGTCGCGACCGTCCCGGGGAGCGCGTTCGGGACGCCCGGCTACGCTCGACTCTCCTACGCGGCGAGTCAGGAGCGACTGCAGGAGGGCGTCGAACGACTGGCGGAGCACGGCTACATCGGACCGCAGGTTTAGGTACGACGACGACGCAGGTCGACGTGATGCGCGTCCGGGACCTCCCGCTGTCGTCGGCGATGATCGACCACTTCGAGTCGCGGGGGATCGAAGACCTGTACCCGCCACAAGCCGCGGCGGTCGAGGCCGGCGTCACGGAGGGTCGTCGACTGGTCGCCGCGGTGCCCACCGCCAGCGGCAAGACGTTCGTCGCGACGCTCGCGATGCTGACCGCCGACGGGCCGGGGCTCTACATCGTCCCGCTCCGGGCGCTCGCCCGCGAGAAGTACGAGACCTTTTCGGAGCTTCCGGGCGTGAGCGTCGGCATCTCGACCGGTGACTTCGACGCCACCGCCTCGGAACTCGGCGACGAGGATATCGTCGTCGCGACCAGCGAGAAGGTGGATTCGGCCATCCGGAACGGCGCCGACTGGATCTCGGATCTGGCCTGCGTCGTCGTCGACGAGATCCACCTCGTCGGGAGCGAGAGCCGTGGACCGACTCTGGAGGTGACGCTCGCGACCCTCCAGCGCCGGGCGCCGGACGTCCAGATCGTCGCGCTCTCGGCGACGGTCGCCAACCCCGACGAGGTCGCCGACTGGCTGGACGCGGGTCTCGTGCAGTCGACGTGGCGACCGGTCGACCTCCGGACGGGCGTCTACGCCGACGGCTCGATCACGTTCGACGGGACCGAACGGCGGGTGGCGGTCGCGGGCGACCCCGACGACGCCACCGACGCGACGGACGCCCTCGTCGCCGAGGCGGTCGACGACGGCGGACAGGCGCTCGCGTTCGTCCGCTCGCGCCGCGAGGCGGAGACGCTCGCGGAGCGTCTGTCGGGGTCGGGCGTCGGTTCGTCGCCCGACGTGGCCGCGGAGATTCGCGACCTCGACGGCACGGAGACGGGGCGTCGACTCGCCGACTGCGTCGAGGGCGGCGTCGCTTTCCACCACGCGGGCCTGCGGAGCGCCCACCGGGTCGCGGTCGAGCGCGCGTTCCGCGACCGGTCGCTGCGCGCCATCTGCGCGACGCCGACGCTCGCGGCGGGCGTCAACGTCCCCGCACGGCGGGTCGTGATCCGCGATCAGAAACGGTACACGGGATCGGGGATGGAGTGGCTGCCGACGCTCGAAGTCCACCAGATGTGCGGCCGGGCGGGGCGCCCGGGGCTCGATCCCTACGGCGAGGCGGTACTGGTCGGCGACGAGACGACCCGCGACGAACTCCGGGAGCGGTACGTCGAGGCGGGACCGGAGCGCGTCGAGTCGAAACTCGCCGATCCAAACGCGCTCCGGACGCACGTCCTCTCGGTCGTCGCCTCCGATTTCGCGGCGTCGCGGGCGGGGGTACTCGACGTGCTCGACGCCACGTTCTTCGCACACGGGACGCCGACCCGGGAACTGGGTGGCGTCGTCGACGTCGCGGTCGCCGACCTGGTCGAGATGGAGATGATCGTGGACGAGGGTGGGTTGGCGGCGACGGAACTCGGGACGCAGGTGTCCCGGCAGTACGTCGCCCCGGAGACGGGCGCCCGCATCGTCGACGGGCTCCGGACCGCGGCGGGGATGACCGAGGTGACGGGCCTGACGGCGCTGGAAATCGTCTGTGACACGCCGGACATGCAGGACACGTATCTCGGCAACCGCGAGCGCGCCGACATGTACCGCTTCGCGCAGGCCCACGCCGGCGAGTTCACCACGGCGATGGGTGAGACCGAGGACTTCGAGGGGTGGCTGACGGCGGTGAAGACGGCGCGTATCCTCTACGAGTGGACCGAGGGAACGAGCGCCGAGACGCTGGTCGAGCGGTTCCGGATCGGCCCGGGCGACCTGGAATCACGGATCGAGCGCGCCGAGTGGCTGCTCGGCGCGGCCGACGCCGTCGCGGGGGTCGTCGACGCGGACGCCGCGGTCCCGTTTCTCGACCGACGGGCGCGGCTCTAGGCGTAGCTCTCGACGAGGGTCGCCAGCCGGTCGTGATCCTGTACGCCGACCATCTGCTCGACCGTCTCGCCGTCGCTGAACAGCAGGAGGGTCGGCACGCCGCGCACGCCGTACTGCGCGGCGAGGGACTGGTTCGCGTCGACGTCTACCTTGGCTACCACGGCGGCCGTCTCCGCCGCAATCGACTCGACGACCGGTTCGAGCATCTGACACGGCCCACACCAGTCGGCGTAGAAGTCCGCGAGCACCACGTCGTACTGGCTCGTCAGCTCGGCGAGGTGATCCGGTCCCTCGACGGGAATCGGCTCGCTGGTCTCCGCGCCGTCGCCGCCCGTGGCGCGTTTCAGCCGCTCGCGTTTCTCCTCTCTGATCCGGTCGATGTCGTCGGTGTCGCTCATCACCTATTCGTTGTCGTCGGACGGACTTAATAGTTTTGTAGAGTATCTACAATACTAATTCTCCTAATCCACTTCGGCACTCCAAAACCCCCAATCTGTCGACGATTCGGAAATAGTATTGGGCTGCAAGCACACTTCATCCCCGTTCGTACGCACCCTCTTCTCGCAGTCGCCCGGTCTCGTCGAGTACCGCTGGCGTTCGGCAGACGCCGGGCGCACCGGTGACCTGCGGCACGGTGCAGTTGTTACAGGAGGCACAGACGGCGCGGGCGTCGGTCTCGGCGAGCAGTCGCGCGGGGAGTTCGGGTTCGGCGTAGAACGGGCGGGCCATCCCCACCCCGTCGCAGGCGTCGCCGAGGAGGCGGTCGATACGCGGCCGGTCCCGGATGCCGCCCTCGCAGAGGACGGGCACGTCCACGACGTCGCGGACGGCCCGGCAGAGATCCGCGTTCCACGCCGGCTCGAAGTCGTACCAGCGGGACTCGACGCGGTTGGCGAGCGCCACCAGTCCGGCCCGGAGACGACCGCCGAACGCCTCGGCGTACCCCTCGCGAAAGTCCTCGTCACGCCACGCCCGCGCCGGGAACTGCCCGCGGACGATGCTCATGTCCCAGAAGACGGAGCCCGAGACGGGGACGAGGGCGTCGTAGCCGACGGCGTCGAGGCGTCGACAGATCGACACCGCGTCGTCGCGCGTGAGTCGCCGGCGGATCACGGGCGGTGCCGCCGTCTCGGCGGGCACCTTCGTCATCAGCGGGACGTCGCCGGCGTGTTCCCGGACGGCGTCGTGGACGGCCGCCAGAAAGCGGACGCCGTCGCCGAACGCGTCGTCACGGCGGTTGTAGAACGGCGAGAGAAACTGGTGGACGATGCCCATGTTGGCGCCGGCGAGGTGGATCACGTCGTAGCCGGCGTCGACGGCGCGGCCCGCGGCGCGCCCGAAGTCCTCGGCGAGCGCCTCCACCTCGTCCGTCGAGAGGACGTGGGCGTCGTAGTCGAGGAAGCCGAGGCGGTCGAGGGCGCGGAGGGGAGCCGGGGGGCGCGAGACGGCGAGTTGCCGGAGGTCGGGATGGTCGCGACGGTAGCCGGCGTGCCACGTCTCCATACTTCGCAGGCCGCCGTGTTCGAGTTGGACGGCGACCGCGGCGCCGCCCTCGTGGAGGCGGTCGGTCAGGCGTTCGAGCCGGGCGACGAAGTCGGGGTCGTGGACGCGGGTCATCCCGGGCGCGGCGCACCCACCCTCGCCGCGGACGATGGTCGCGCCCTGACAGATCAGCCCCGCACCGGCGACTGCGGCGGGTTCGAGGTGGTCGATCAGCCGGTCCACGGCGTCGTCACCGTTGCCCGCACACTCCAGAAGCGGCGCCCGATAGAGTCGGTTGGGGATCGTCACGTCGCCGATCCGGAGCGGATCGGTGAGCCGGACCATGGCCGGAGTAGGGGCGGCCGGCGCAAAACCCTACTCCTGGGCGTCGCTCTCGTCACCGCCACCGCCGAACCGGTGCCGGTAGCGATAGAGGAGACCGCCGGCCACGGCGAAGGGCGTGAGGAAGGCGAGGAGGTACGGCGCCGCGTACGCCGCGGCGACGACGGCCGCACGGAGGACGACACCGACGCCGTGGACGGAGTCGAGGAACGCGGCGAGGACGGGCGTGTCGTACCACTGGTTGGGCGCCGGACGGTCGGGTCGGGGTTCGCTCATCTCAACCGTGATCGTCGAGAAGGCGACGCGGCGCTGGAGGTTCTGGAGGCGGGCTTCCGTGCGCTCGATCTCTGTCTGGACCTCCGAGAGGCGGCGCTCCACCGCGAGGACGTCCTCGGTGTCGTTGGCGCGTTCGTACAGCGTCCGGAGGCGGTCGCGCTCGGCACGGAGGTTCTCCAGCCGGGCCTGCTGGTCGACCACCTGATCCGTCACGTCCCGCGTCGAGGTACTCGATCCGAGGACGCGACCCTCCCCCTCGATGGTGGTCATCGTCCGGGAGAAGTTCTCGGCGGGCACCCGGAGGACGACCTGTCCGGAGGTCCACGACTCGCCGTCCCGGTCGTGGACCTGCTTCGTCGTGTCGCCGACGTAGCCGCCGCGGGTCTCGACGGCCGCGGTCAGATTCTCCTGGGCCGACTCGAAGTTCTCGACGCGCAGGCGGACTTCGCCGGTGCGGATGATCGAGCGCCCGGTCGCGGCGGCCGCGTCGTCGCTCGCCGCGTACGTGCCGCCGGTGGCGTCTGCGCCGTCGCCCCCGCCCCCGTCCCCGCCATCGCCACTGTCGGCGGCTCGTTCGGCCTCCACCACCGTCTCCTCGGCGACCGCCGAGTCGGCGCCCCCACCGCCCGCTCCGGCGTCGCCGCCCGCACCGCTACAGCCGGCGAGCAGTACCAGCGACACGAGCAGTAGGGTGATCGGTCGACCTCGGTCCATGGACGGACCTACTCCACGACGTCCCAAAAACTCCCCCAAGACACAAACGACCGTTTGACTGACCGCGGCGCGCCGTCTCTACCCATGAGTCTATCTCTCACAGGAACGGTCGGAGTAGAATGTATCTCACATACGTTATTTTTATTTCGACACAACGAGTGGTGCGTATCGTGACACGCAACCGCGCGCGAGACGGTCCCCGTCCGTGGGACGGTCGCACGGGTCGGGCCCACGGCGGGGTCGTTCGGTATCGAGGGTCGCTCGTGGACGAATGACCGACCGGATCGACGCGGGCCGCGCCGCCGTCGGCGACGAGCGGGCGGCCGTCCGCGCCGAGTACGAGGCGCTGGCGGCGTTCGACCGGCGGGTCGCCGAACTCCCGACGGTGACGGTTCCGACGGGACCGCCGCTCGTCGCGGACCCGCAGCCGTCCGGGCAGTCGCTGGCGCGCGTCCGGGCGGCGTACGCGGAGACGGTGATGTCCGTCCCCCACTACGAGGCGGAGTACGGCGACACGGTCGCCGAGAGCCTCGCCGCCGAGTTCGGCGCCGACCTCGCGGCCGCGCTGATGGGCGGGACGGCGCTGACGCCGGAGGTTCGCGACGCCGTCCGCGCGGCGACGGTCGCGGCCCGCCGCGAACGCGAGGCGTTCCTCGACGTGCTGGACAGGGAAGCCGACTCGCTCGTGGCCGCGGCCGACGACATCGCGGCCACCGAGTCGTCGCTCGAATCGCTCGACGACCGCCCGCTGTCGGCCCGGCCGTTCGACGACCTGTACGACCTGTGGTCGACGCTCCGAACCCTCGACGCGCGCGTCGACGGGATCGGACTGCGGCGACAGGAGACCATCGGCGACCACCGGGCCGCTCTCCCGGGCGTGTCCACCGACCTCTGCGAGCACCTCTACGCCGACCTGTCGGCGTCCTATCCCGTCCTCGCGTCGCTGGCCGACCTCGCCGAGCGACTGACTCGCGCGCGTCGGCGGGTGGAACGCGCCCTCGCCTCGACGGCGTGACGGGAAACGTTGAGGTGTCCGCCCGCCCGAGGAAGGGGCATGGAACCCGAAGACCTCCGGGCGTCGATTCCGGTCTGCGAACGCGGCGTCTACTTCAACACCGGGGCGTCCGGCCCGGCGCCACGACATGTGATCGAGGCGACGACCGACTTCCTCGAACACCACGAGTACGTCGCGCCGGTGGCGGAGGGCGCCTATCCGGCCGCCTTCGAGACGTTCGAGGAGACGCGAGAGGTCGTCGCCGACTTCCTCGGAGCCGATCCGCTGGAGGTCGCCCTCACCGAGAGCACGGCCGACGGCATCGCCCGGGTCGCCGCCGCGGTCGACTGGTCGCCCGGCGACGTCGTCGTCCGGACCGACCTCGAACATTCGGCGGGCGTGATCCCGTGGTGGAACCTCCGTGAGCAGGGCGTCGACGTGCGGGTGCTGGAGACCGACGCCGGTCGGGTCGACCTCGACGCCCTCACCGACGCCGTCGCCGATCCGGACGCACGCCTGCTCTGTCTGAACTCCATCACCTGGAACTACGGGACGCAACTGCCGATCACCGAGGTCGTCGAGATCGCGCACGACCACGACACGCTCGTCCTCGTCGACGCCGTCCAGTCGCCCGGGCAGGTGCCCGTCGACGTGGGCGAGTGGGGCGCCGACTTCGTCGCCGCGGCGGGCCACAAGTGGCTCCTCGGGCCGTGGGGCGCCGGCTTTCTCTACGTCGACCGCGAGGTGGCCGACGGGCTGACGCCGGGCGTCGTGGGCTATCGGAGCGTCGTGGACACCGGCGCCGACGAACTGGAGCTGACGGCCGGCGCCCCGCGTCTGGAAGTGGGGACCACCTCGCCGGCGCCGTATCGCGGGCTGATCGCCGCCATCGACACGGTCGAGGCGCTCGGCTACGACACCATCACCGGCCGGATCGAGCGCCTCACCGACCGCCTGAAAGACGGGCTGGGCGACCGACTCCTGAGCCCCCGCAGGTACGAGTCGGGGCTGGTGACGTTCGCGGCCGACGACCCCGAGGTGCTGGTCGAACGCCTCGCCGACGCGGACGTCTACGTCCGGGCGCTTCCCTACCCCGACGCGGTTCGTGCGTCGATTCACGTCTTCAACACCGCCGAGGACGTGGACGCGCTCCTCGACGCCCTGTGAGACGAGGGGGCGCCCACGCCGGGCGTCGCGCCCCGGCACCTATTTGAATCGCCGACCGGAAGCCGTGACCATGTTCGTCCGTCGCGGCGAGGGGTGCTCATGAACCGGCTCCACCCGCGAATCCGGATCATTTGGTCGGCACAGGCCGCCATCTCCGCCGTCGTCGTCGCCCTCCTCGTGTTGGCCGTGGACCGCTTCGCCTTCGACCTACCGGCCTGGGTGCCGCCCGCCGTCTTCGTCGTCTTCCTCGTCGGTGGCGTCGGCCTCGCGCTGGCGCGGTACCGCGTCTGGCGCTACGAGGTGCGAGAGGACGCGCTCTATCTCGAACGCGGCGTGTTCACGCGCGTCCAGACGGTCGTCCCCTTCGTTCGCATCCAGCACGTCGACTCCTCGCGCGGGCCGCTGGAACGGATCGCCGGCCTCGCGAGCACCGTCGTCTACACCGCCGGCTCCCGCGGGGCGGACGTGACGGTGCCGGGGCTGACGCCAGCGGGTGCCGACGACTTGCGCGAGCGACTGAAGCGACTCGCCATCCGAGCCGAAGGCGAGGACGCCGTATGAGCAGGACGCTCTCGCCGCTCTCCGTGCCCTACCGAGTCGTCGAGCGCGGCGGGAGCATCGTCTTCACCGCGCTCATCCTCTTTTCGGGCGCGTCGGCCGCGTTCGGCCCAGCCGGCGGTCTCGTGGGGGTCGCCCTCGTCGGGCTCGTGCTCCTCCTCCTCGTCGGCTACGAGGTGGCCTACTACTGCCGCTTCGAGTACGATCTCGGCGGCGACACGCTCGACATCCGGTCGGGTGTGATCTCCCAGCGCAACCGCGAGATCCCCCTCCGTCGAATCCAGAACGTCGATATCAGTCGGAACGTCGTCCAGCGATTCCTCGGCGTCGCGGCCGTCGACTTCGAGACCGCCGGCGGGAGCGAGACCGAGGCCTCGCTCCGCTTCGTCGACTTCGAGGAGGCGAAACGCCTCCAGGGGGAGATTCGCCGCCTCAAACGCGACGGCACCGACGCGGAGAGCGACGCGGCCACGGAGCCGACGCGTCCCGACGAACTGTTCGCGCTCTCGCCGCGCGAACTCGCGCTCGTGGGCGCCCTGTCGTTCGACGTCCGGATTCCGGGCCTGCTGTTCGTCCTCGTCTCTGGGGGCGTCCCCGCGGTGTCCTCGGTCGTCCCCGAGGGAGCGGGCACCGCCCTCGTCGCCGTCGGTCTCGTCGCCGCCGCGGTCGCCCTGGTCCTCGTCTCGTGGCTCGGCGGCGCGGCCGTGGCCGTCCTCAACTACTACGACTTCCGGCTGACGCGGATCGGCGACGAACTCCAGTACGAACGCGGCCTGCTCCGCCGATACGACGGCTCGATCCCGCTGGACAAGGTGCAGACGCTGACCGTCGTCGACGATCCGCTGAAGCGCTACTTCGGGTACGCATCGCTCCGGATCGAGACCGCTGGCTACGCGCCCGGACGCGGCGCGGGTGGTTCGGAGGCCGCCGTCCCTCTCGCCAGCCGCGACCGGGTGTTCGACCTCGCCGGCCGGATCGAGTCGTTCGGCACGCCGACGTTCGAACGGCCGCCAAAGCGGGTGCGTCGCCGGTACACCGTCCGCTATCTCCTCGCGCTCGGCGCCGTCGTCGCCGTCCTCTCCGCTGCCGACCTGCTCACGGCGGGGGGACTCCCCTGGCCGCCGTACGCGCCGGTACCGTTCGCACTCCTCGCGCCGCTCGCGGCTCACCTCAAGTGGCGTCACCGCGGCTACTGGCTCGGCGACCACCACGTCGTCACCCGGAACGGCTTCCTCCGTCGCCGGATCAAGGTCGTCCCCTACTACCGGGTTCAGACGGTGATCGACTCGCGGACCCTCTTCCAGCGGCGGTGGGACGTGGCGACCGTGACCGCCGACACCGCCGGGTCGCTGTCGATTGGCGGCGCCGACGCCGCGGCGGTCGACGTGGACGAGGCGGTCGCCGACGACCTGCGAACGGCGCTGACGACTCGCCTCAGGGAGTCACTCGCGGAGCAGCGAGGGTGGGTCGGGGACGGGACGGCGGTCGAGAACGGCGACGTCGACCCGTAGTCGCTCGCCGACCGCCGGCCCACTCACTCGGTCTTCGGGACGGCGACGGCGCCGGCGACGAAGACGCCGGTCGCGAGCGCCGCAAGGACGAGGAGGGCGCCGGTCGGATCGCCGCCTGCGGTGGCCGCCCGGACGCCACGAGAGAAGTACGTCAGCGGCGAGAGCGCGGTCACCGAGCGGAACCACGCCGGCAGCATCGACGGTGGGACGAACGTCTCCGAGAGCACCCAGACGGGGAAGGCGACGGCGTTGCTGGCGGCGATGACGCCGTCCTGAGAGTCCGCGACCCGACCGATGATGGCCCCCAGCCCACAGAACAGCGCGACGCCCGCGACTACCAGCGGCGCGAGGGCGAGGAGGCCGGGACCGACGACGACGTTCGCCCCCGTCACGAGCAGGACGAGGACGAACAGAAGCAGGGCCGCGAGACCGATGACGGCGACGTTGACGAGCGTGTGGGCCAAGAGCCACTCCCAGCGACGGAGCGGCGTCGTCGCCAGCTTCTCGAACCGGTTGCCGTCGCGGTGTCGGGCGATGGTGCTCCCGACGCGGGACAGCGGCGTGAACACCACGACGACGGCGAGATAGCCGGGGATGTAGTACGCCGGCTCTCGGGCGAACAGGCCGCCGCCCGTCGGCTGTGTCTGCACCAGTGCCCCGAAGATCAATATGATCAGGACGGGGAAAAAGAAGGTGAAGAAGACGGCCGTCTTGCGGCGGACGAACGCACGGAAGGCGGCGGTGAAACACGACCGGATGCGGCGGCGACGACTCATCGGCTTCGGCCCTCGACGTCGGTCATCGCCTCGCCCGTCAGACGGAGGTACACGTCTTCCAGCCCCGGTTCGGCCCACGTAAACGAGTCGAAGTCGACGCCCGCAGCCTCCAAGTCGGCGACGACACGTCCCACGTCCGCGAGCGCCACGTCCCGGACGACGAGTCGGCCGTCGCGTTCGCCGACCTCGGCGTCGAGCGCGGCCGCGACGGCGTCGGACTCGACGCCCGCCCCGTCGACGAGCAGGTGGCTGTCGCCACCGTGTTCCGCGATCAGCTCGTCTGGCGTGCCGACGGCGACGAGCGACCCCGACCGGAGCAGACCGACGCGGTCGGCCAGCCGCTCCACCTCGGTCATCGAGTGGCTGGTGAGCAACACCGTCGTTCCGCCGGCCGCCAGGTCGTCGACGAGCGACCACAGCGACCGTCGGCCCGCGGGGTCGATGCCCGTCGTCGGTTCGTCCAGAAAGAGCACGTCGGGGTCGTTGACGAGCGCCGTTCCCACGCAGGCGCGGCGGCGCTGGCCGCCGGAGAGGTTCTCGTACCAGGTGTCGGCGTCGTCCGCGAGCCCCACGTCGGCGAGGACGTCGTCGACCGGTCGACCCTCGTCGTAAAGCCCCGCGTAGTAAGCGATCAGTTCGCGAGCAGTGAGGCGATCCGCCGGGTGGAACGACTGCGGAAGTAATCCGACGCGGTGAGCGTCGACGGCGCCCGGTGCCGCGCCGAGGACGGTGATCACCCCGTCACACCGGGTCGTTCCGGTCAGTGCCCGGACGAGCGTCGTCTTTCCCGCGCCGTTCGGACCGACGAGTCCGAACACCTCGCCCTCGGGGATGGACAGCGACACACCATCGAGCGCCACGGTATCGCCGTAGCGTTTGTGTACGTCTTCGGCGACGAGCGCCCCCGCTCGCGCTTCGGCCTCGGCCATACCCGACGCTGGCGCCGGTGTAGAGGTAAGGGTTCTGTTTTCCCCGCTCAGGCCGCCGCGTCGGTCCGGGCCCGGACCGTCGCCACGAGGTCGTCGACGTCGTAGTCGCCGTCCTCGTCCTTGTCGTAGATGGTCTCGTCGTCGACGCGTACCCGGAAGACGCCCTTCTCACCGGTCACCAGCGCCACGGAGTCGAGTTCCTCGCCCAGCGACGTGAGCAGGGCGTGCTGGACCGTTTCGGCCCGGTCGAGGAAGCCACACGGGACGCAGTATTCGATGGTTACGTCCGACATGACCGATGGTTAGTGATCTGGTGAGTTAAACGGCGTGCCTCGCGAGAATCGGTTAATTTATCCCCGGGCGGCGTCCGAATACGGCTGACGGGGCGCTTAGCTCAGCCTGGACAGAGTGTCTGGCTTCGGACCAGATTGTCGCGGGTTCAAATCCTGCAGCGCCCATTCGTTTTCCGAACGATCCAAATCCGACAGACGTCGGTGGGTCATTTATAAAATGACCCCCCGTCGCGGATTTGATTTCGTTCGGTTATCGAACGATTCTGAAACGCGGCGGTGCTGTCCTGCGGTTCGCTACATCTAAACGGGGCGAAGAAGGGCATAATCATTGGGCCGTTGAACCGAACAGTGGCTGTTGATTCGGGATCTTGTTCAGGTGCCGTAGAATCGCCAATGAGGCTAAGGTGAAGATACGGACCTTCCACCACTAATCTCATACTGTCTCAGAAGAGGATAGTTTGAGTCATAGGTGACGAAGCCGATCCGCGGATTTTCAAGAGTGTCTGTTCTCTAGGTATCGACCGACTATCAGGGACGTTGTGAATAAAACTCTCTGTATTTTCAACTGTCGGCGAGTACATCTTGCCCATCTGCACACCACTGAAGATAAGAACATCGTCTACATTTTTGAACACCTGGATCTGTCTCGTAGTGTTCAATTTCCCCCTCACTAGTCCATTTACTCCTATCAGTCTTAATTCGCTCCAGAACTCGTTCGATGTCATTATTGGTAGGTACCAGTCGATCGAACTCTCCGGTACCCGTATGCGCTAGCTGGACTCGAATGCGCGCAAGTTCCGGTTCATACTCCTCGTAGGCGTAGAGCGCATACGCCTGCATCTGTATCGTTGGGTCACTGAACCGGTCGAATGCCTTTGTCTTCCAGTCGGTAACAACGAACTCACCGTCTACCCCCCGAGTACAAAGATCTGGTTGTACGGTCACGGGCTCGCCGCAGATCTCGAAAGACTGCCGTGTCTCGTGGGTGATGTAGTAGTGATCCTCAAAACGTGGCCAAATGACGCGAAAGAATCGGCGGATGTGTTTCTGAGCTGTACGAGTTAATGATCGAACAAACGAATCACGATCGAAGGTATCTTCGTTATCTTCGTAAAACCGGCTCGCAATCGTCTCAGCGTTGGCGTCAACATACTTTTCAAGTTCGACCGTCGCGTGGTCGGTCGCCGTCTGGAGATGGACGCTCTCACCGCTGGCCCAGCGTGTAATCTGGTCGGCGAGACACTCATGTACGACCGTTCCAAGGTAAGCTCCAACCGGCGGGATGTATTCATCATCATTATGAGTCGCTCCAGTCTGCTGATGCCGGTAGTAAAACTGCCGCGGACATGTCTCGAAAAGCCGAGACGCGGATGCCGACCAGTTTACATGGTCCAAACCTTCTGAGTCACTCATCCCACTACTGAAGATGATCGACGATCGAGTGTGCCACTTCCGGTAATCGTTGCGTCAATTCGTAGTCGGAGTAATCTTCGTCATAGATCGTTGACTCGGGTGCTCGTGAGCGCCGAAGATTCGAACGCACTCCGAAGGTCATTGTTTTCCCATGGATCTCTATCTCCCATCTGTCGTCGTCGGCCTCCCGAAGGTCGATGTCTTCTTCTTTTAATTCCAGAGCGCGCTCTAACTGCTTGATCAGGGTCTGTATTTTTCCGGGACGCAGCGTGGGTGGTGTACCAGTCTGTGCGTAGTCCAATAGAGCGAGACCTTCATGTCGGTTCAGCGATTCATGTAGATGACGGTTCTGATAACGGCGCAGGCAGTTATGACACGCTGTATCGCACGTACAGCTCTCTAGGATCGAACGAGTTTCCTCGCACACAGCGTCAAATTTCTCCCAAACACGTGACGAGAAGCCGGCACCACCGGCAGTCGTGTCAAAGAGGAAAACCTCAATTACACCTTGCGCATCGATATCAGCGTTCTCAGCCGATTTGGTGCGGAATCCACCTTCGAGTTCATTATCTTCGATTCCCAGTGCACGGGATGCACCCATGACTAATGCTTCCGCAAGTGACTGCCCCGGTGTCTCAAACCACGCTTCTGATGGAACAAACTCCATCTCATCACCCAACGGGATTTGGAGGACAGTCAAATCACTGGGGAAACGGTGGCTGAAACTCGTCGTTACCGTCGACCCGGTACACTGGTCATCCCAGTCATATTCACCAACGAATCGGAGATCCTTGGGGTATGGACGGGCGTGTGGGTTTGAGAGTGGGCCATCGCGGCTAACGGCCCCACAATCGGTGCAGACCTCGAATCCATCCTCATCAGCCCCAAAGTTAGCGACAAGAAGCTGTTCATCATTCATTTTCCCCACTATCGAATGGCCAATAGATTTCTCCTCTGCCATCTCGCTAGCGTTCTCACTCTCGTGAGAAGTCGACGTCAGTGGGTATTTAGGCTGTGTCGCGTAGGCTCGGTTCTCGTTGTAGTCCGATCCTTTCTCAGCTGCACCTGTCTCATCGACTTTCGGTGCAAATGCCTCCGGGGTGTACATTTGAAGGGAACTGACGGTCGCTCCCTCACAGACAGGACACTCCATATCCTTGGCTGCCAGACTCTCATCATGCTCGTCAAAGACCGTCTTACAGACGTCACACCAGTTCAACCAATCGAGGTCTCCCCAGTCTTCGCCAGCTACTCGATTTTTCGGATTGTCTGGGAATTTGACATAGACGCCGTAAGACTCGTAGGTCTTCTTGTCAACGACGATTTCCCGGCCTGGAACGTACGTTGAGAGAGCCTGTTTCAGATCCCGAGACATCTGGTATTTGTTCTTCGGCTGTGACGACCCAGGCTCATTTTCGCGCACGACGAAATCGGCCACATCAGTCGGGAACGAGAACGTCGGAAGTAGGGCTGCATCCAGAAGGACGGAAAGTAAATCGTCGTCCTCCGTGGATTGCTCTTCCCATTCTGTCTTGGCTTGTAGTTCCTGGAGTTCGCTTAGGAATTCTGTAGCGGCGTCGCGGACTAATGTGACCTCCCAGTCGGGTGAACGCCCCTCTCCCAGTGCATCAGGGAGGAGAGAAGCCAATTGCTCGAGCGTCGACGATGAGTCGTCGAAGATCTGTTCATCTAACCAGTCTTCGAACGCGTCGAGAGTTTGGTCACCGTCTTCTTCAAAGAACTCGGCTGTCCCTTTGAGTGAGCGGAAGACAGCGGCCTCGGTTTCCACGGCCGAGGGGTCGAAGAACCGAGCCAGCAGCGAGGCGTTGATGTGCCGTCGGGCGATCTTTTCGTTGCCTGCGTAGATGATGGGTGCGTTCCCCTCGCTTGTGATCATCTCCTCAGGGTTCTCGAAGTAGTGTGATTCGTGGGGAGAGTTATCCGCGAAGGTGACGATTGTCGAGAGCCCGGCCCCACGACGTCCTGCGCGGCCAGCACGTTGCTCATAATTTTCTGGACCTGGCGGGACCGTCCGCATTGCCACGCCAGTGAGGCTCCCGATGTCAATCCCGACTTCCATCGTGGTCGTACAACTTAACACGTCGATCGGTTGATCAGCCTCAGAGTCCCCGACGAGGATGTCCTGAAAGAGTAGTTCGTACTCTTCGGAGCGTGCAAACGCCTCCGAGTTGTCCTTTGCACTCAGTTGTGCCGAGTGCTCTTCTGAACGGAGCGTGAGCGGGTCCCGTTCGCCATGGAGCACTTCACGTGGCGGGTTCCGAAGGAAGTTCTTCCGTGCCTGGAGATGGATGTCATCGTCACTAACCGGACTCAGAGTTCCGCGACACCCATCGTAGGGACACGAATCATTGAGAGACACTACCGAGAACCGGCGACATCCTTCACACCGGTACCACTCGTCGTCGAGTCGGAGATCGATTGTCGTTGCTCTTGGATTGACGAAGTAATTTCCGTGGGAGGCCCCAAATAACACAGGCTCTGTCGTCATCAACGCCCGTCTCAGACTATTCCACGCCTCTTCCGGCACTTCGTCGTCGAGTGATTCTAAAACATATTCAGGGATTATTTCGCTGTGGGGGAGCCCCGTATCGTCCGGGTCAATCCAATTTTGGTAGGGATAAGAGTTCGAACGCCGTCTGGCTTCAATGCTTGAATCAAATGCTCGTTCCTCGCAGGCATGACGAAGCGCCTCGATGAGGATGCTCTTGAGTTGGTCTGTCTCAATTTCAGGGACAGCTTCATCGATTTTCTCAAACACTTCCTCGGACGGCGCAATATACCCGACGAGAGCGCCGGTGATGGAGTACTGTTCATCGCCCAAGGATCGGAGAAGAAGTTCCTCATACTGGCGGGGACGCTCCGATAACGCATTGCGTGCGGCTGGCACCTCCGGAATCTCGTCGATGGACTCAAGATAGTATTCATCGACAATATCGGAGAGATTCCCACGAATATCCTCGAATTTTGAGCGTGATCCCTTGTACGGGACACCCGACTGATTCGTGTATCGGTCGCTGTCGTCGAAGAATACGATGTTGTTTTTCGCACAGTAGACTGCGAACTCGGCAAACAACCGATCCATCGTGATTTCATCGTCCGCCGATCCAATAATGTCGGTTAGGACCTCGCGGAACGAGTCGGATTCAACGTTCGATTGGAGATCACGAGCTAAGCGAGCCGCCTTCTGTCGACCATCAGAGAAACACAATACCTTGCGCCCCTCGTTGGGGAACTCCTCTTTGAGTGGGTCGGACGGCTGGATACCAAACATCGAGCGGACGCTGTGCGCGAATGGCTCCTCACCTTTGGTGACCAGATCTTCCACCTTCGTGTCGCCATTCGGACGACGCCGCTCTTTGATCCCGCACGCCGGGCATTGAGTCCAACTCCACGCATCATCCTCATCCGGAGGCTCTTCAGTCGGGACCTGAACCTCAATATGAGTGGTCGGACCTTCGCCGTCTACATGCCGATCATCAACAAGGTGCCCGGAGCTAATCGAGAGGTTTCGTGAGGTTGTCGTCTCGGCGAGCGAACGGCCGTGTTCGTGGTCCGGGTTCGGTTCCTCGCGAGGTTCCTCAACTAACAGGTGGACTTCGTCCAAGTTCCCGCTTTTCTCGGGATCTGACCACAGGAATGTTGGCCCGCGATCGTCGTCAGATCGTCGATACGCTCGTAGATAAGCTGCCCCGCAGGTGCGGTGGCTAATCAGTTCGAAGACCCGACTGCCACAGGCCTCGCAGGTGGTGTGCGGATTACTATAGATGCGTCCGAGGAGGTTCTCTTCCTCAGTAACCCGACGGCCACTACATTCGGGATTGACACACGCGTACTGGGCGGGGAGCCCTTTGAGGAACATATGCAGGCGCGTCGGAAGCAACGCCTGGTCCTCTCCCTGGCGGGCCTCGGTACAAAGATACAGAAGGTTACCCGTCGCCTCACGGGCCAACTCCTGATCGATGTCCTCGAACAACTCTTCGGAAAGCGCCGATAGGCGCAGTGGCTCTTCACGAAGATATTCGTGTGCTAACCTAAAGAGTGGGTCATCGACTAACTGGTCAGCAAGATACGAACGGACCGACTCTACGTCATCACTTTCAAGAGGATCCCAGCCTCGTTCGCTCGCAACGTTGTGAATCTTCGATGGATCATCGAGTTGGTAGCCAACCCGTTCTAGGAGTTGCGCCGTGCGTTTTTCGCTCGGTTCTCCACCTTCGTACTCCACCTGATCCCCCGTAATTACTGAGAAGTCGTCCGGATCTCCGGTTGTGAGCTGGGCCGCAAAGTCTGGGGCCGCTTCCTCCACGTTTTCGCCCATCGTCGCACTCGTGAGAATGAAGCGCACACGATCACGAGATATTCCGAGTTTCTGGAGCAAACGGCTCAACAGGAGCGCAACCTCTGCCCCTTGTGCGCCCCGATAGAGGTGAGCTTCGTCGAGGACGATATTCAATTCGTTCTCTTCGTCCTCGGCCAGCCATTCACGGGTATCCTCAAAGAGGGGTTGTTCGATCGGCCGGAGTAGCATGTACTCCAGCATCGAGTAGTTCGTAATCAGGAGATCAGGCGTCCCGCCATGGGGGTTGCTTCCATCGCGGGTGTGCATCTCTTGACGCGTGAACAGTTCAGTGTCGCCGGGTTGGGTACGAAAGTGGGTTTCCTTTTTCTTATTCTCGTTGCGGAATCCTTCCAAATCCTTGGCCGGAATCCGGCCTTTCTCCGCGAGTTGTTCGTAGAGGTCCGGTTGCTCTTCCGCTAACTGGAGATACCGGTTGATGACCGGCTTGACTAGATTATCGTTCTTACTCTTATCGTACTCCCCGTGGTAGGGTGTACGACTCGTATACATCCCAAACTGTACACGCCGGCCCATATAGTCCTCAAGTGTATCTGCCCCTTCTTCGTCACCAAAGAGTAGGCGCATCCGCGAGAGTTGATCCGCGACAAGGGCGTTCATCGGATAAAGAACTAATGTCCGTATCCCACGTTGGTCAGTTGTCTCTCCTCGCGCTGCCTCTTGGGCGAGTTGACCCAGAATTGAGTAGAGGAAAATCTCTGTTTTCCCGGACCCCGTCCCGGTGGATACGATGAGATCGTCCTCGTCGTTGAAGAACGATTGGAGGGCGTCGGCCTGATGTTTGTACGGCGGATCGAAGATGTCGAGATCGTCGCTTTCGAGTTCTTTTAATAAATCGACAACTTCGCTCGGCAAGCCCAACTCTCTGAGAGGATCGCCCGAAACATAGGTTGGTGTCGCCTCAACCCATGGTTCGGTGGCCGTCTCTCCCTCATCCATCAGAGCACGACGTTCCTTGAGAAGCCGCGGATGATGGAGGTGATAACGTGATTCGATGTACTGTTGAAGATCGTTCTCGAGTTCTTCCGAGACTTCTTTGATTGATTTCATGTTATGTGTTGTCGATGATGGTCACGGGCAGTTCGTCGAAGACTTCCCGTACTGATTCGGAATCGGTGTCCGAAATTCGCCATTGAAGTTGATAAGACGATGTCTCGAGCCACTCTGCTCCGACTGCGTACAGCCAGCGCATCTGTGCCCGCGGCGGTGCAAAGTCACAACTCAACAAGACGTCCTCGTCATATGCGGTGAGTTCAACTGTTTGTGGGTCCTCGGCCATCGAGTCGAGAATAAGGCACGCATGCTTGCGGTATTTCGGCGAAACAGTGACGCCGCTTGTTTTGCCGTCGCCCGATTGAACCCTTAACTGGTAGGTATCAGCACCATATTCGACCGGCACTCGCCACAAGCTGATCACAGTTCCATCTGCCTCTTCAATAGCGAGTGGCTCACCGTCTACGTTGAATCCATAGTACTGTCCAGTGTATGGTGCCCAATCTTCCTCCGGTTCCCACGATTCCTGTGGTCGTTGCTCGATGTACTCACGTAGTGTGGCGGACGTCGTAATCGGCACCTCGCCCAGACCGATGTATTCGTCTTTAGATTGTATGGGGATTTTTCTCGAACGTAGTTCTTCTTCACTGGTGTCAGTCAGAATCCGCGTCAATCCTCGAAATTCGATATCAAGACCGGACTCCAAGTATGGACGACTTGGATCTCCTGAAACGAGCACGGCTTCGGATTCGGAGATCATTACAGCTCGCGTCGGTGCCGGAGCATAGTACCCCTGTGAGAGCTGTATCACATCACCGAGGAACGTGATTGTGGGACCGGTACGTTCTGTTAACGCTGCCCGGAACCATCCAACATCATCGGATACTGTGTCGGCACCAGCAGCTGGTTGGCCGAGAACAGCTGCCAGTTTATGGACAACCCAGTGGCGGATCGCGGTGATGTGTGCTTGTGGATACTGCTGGCCGCCCGACTCAGCCTTCTCAGCAAGACCGAGTCGGATTGCCTCACCGACTATGGCGTCTCGGATGCCGATATCTGTCGATGGTAGCTGCTCGGCACTCACGCCAGTAAACCGCGTGGCAAATGCACAAAACGGCTCTTGGCCGAATCCAGCTTGCTGAAGCTGCTGCATCCGAGTGTCATGATCGGGGTCCTCAATATCACCTACTGAATCATAGATTTTTGTTACTTTTCCAACTCCCCGACCTCGATGAAATCTAATGAGTTTCCCTTCGATTTTTTGTCCGATTCGGGCTTTGCCTCCCAAGAAGTGGACTGGTAACCCATCCACATACGCGATAAGATTCCTGCCATCGGTATCATCTATCGTTGCTGTGAATGATTCGTCTTTTTTGATAGGGAGCTTGTCCCAGCGCTCACGGAGAATATTGAAGCGGGTCCTGTAGCGTTTCCCACGTGCTCTTGCGTTCAGTACCTCTGCATATCCCGGTTCGCGTCCGACAACGTGTACTAAGTCGCCTTCGTCTGCTTGGACTGGCCCAAGTTCGACGACTTCACCTCCGGCAGCTGCAAGTCCGAGGCCGTACTCGTCGATCTTATCCACCTCAATATAGGTTTGTTCTCCCTCTTGTGGAGGCTGGTCAGGAAGAAGGCCACTTACATGACGCCGAATGTGGTCTTTGTAATCGTCGGCAAGGACTTCCTCGGTCAGGCAAAGAGCGAAATGTATCGATGTCCCAGCTACTGAATCTGCTCCGAGATACCGCAATCGAACCGAGCGGCCGGGCTCGCACGCGACTGGTCCAATATTAATTCCTTGTCCATCGTATTTGACCGTGCAGGTTCCACGTTTCGTAATCTTGTCTACTCCCGCTGTAAACTCGTCACCGGGTTCCAGATTCATTGGTCCTCCTGGGGAAACCGGATCGAAACAGTTCCAATACCGCTGAATCGGATTTCGAGGTCATTACAGCCGCTCTCTACCCAATGGATGGCCTCCGGGATAATGTCACTGAGTGCTGTTACGTCCCGGCTGATTGTTGGCCCAAGAGATGCGTCTTCAGCAAACGTGGCGGTCACTTCCAATTCCAGATCTTCTGGCCCGACATATTCGAGGTTCGTATGTAATAGATGAGGATTGAAATCAGCGGGCATATGCTTCGAAGCCGGCTCTCCAATCGGTGTGAGAAATTCACGATGATTCTCATCTTGAATTTCGATACCGATTTGCCGTGATCTCGGCTCAGGAGTGGCGACGTTCGACGATTCTTCAGACGGATGGAGATGAAGAAAACGGTGTCGATCGGAGTTGCGCTGGTGGATACTCACACGCCGTGATCCATCAGAGGGTACCTCGGTTGTGTAGTAACGAGGGTTTCCAGGCCCTGTCCGGTCGATTTCGACTGTGTCGTTCGCATCTTTGGGTATGGAAACGACCTCGAATATTGGATCGACTTGCTCCGCTGGAGTAACCCCTACGAGAACTGATTCCTCTGGCGGCGCGTATAGGGGTGCCTCAACAGTTGGATTTGTGTGTGCGGGTAATACAACGTCAGCATCGAATCCGTAATTTTCTGTACTAAGGCCTCCACTATATCGGTCGAGGAAGGGTTCCGTCTTTTCCGAAGCCCGGAACCCGAGTAAGACTACCTCTGCAAAGTCGTAGACATCTACGAACGAAACTTCGGATTGTGGTGGATTCTTTGAGACTAAATACACCCACATATCTTGACGTACCTGGCGATCCGAGTTATATCGCTGCGCTCGAGTTTCGTCACCAACAAAGAGATCACCGTGTTGGAGCCCTGAAGTAGTCCAAGTGCCGGTGATACTTCCGAGAGCATCTGGACCTGTGATTTGGAGTTCGTAACTGTCCGCTGTTGGGTCAAGTTCAAGCGTTACCTCTGCCTCCGAGGGGTGGAAATTACTCGGTACAGGTGGATGTGTGATTCCTGTTGCCTTGATTTCGACCTTATCTAAGAGCGTGTCTACGTCCTCGTCTTTTTGGATTTGATCCCAATCGAGTGATGGGACGATGCCAAATAATTCGATTCCGCCGTCATGGCGTTGCCCGAGATAAGCCCGAATCGACCGCTCACGCTCGCCCTCTTCAATGTTCGAAGTACGGAGATCCTCGATCATCTTTTCAACACCCTCGTCGCTGGAGAGTGAACAGGAAGTATCCTCTAGGACGCCTTGTTTATGAGCGAAATACTGGCGCTGAGTGCCAATACGGGGAGTTAGGAACTCACCACATTCTGGGCATCGATAATAATTTTTCTTTCTTTGTGCCTCCTCGATTGGGGTTTTTGTTCCCTCTGGATCTCGACCGTAAGGGATAGAAAGTTTACTCACGGGCGGCTCGGAAATCCACGATTCTAGTCCTGATAGTCCCGTTACGCATGTATTATCAAACCTGAACAACAGGTAATTAAATCTATTGAACGATAGCAAACATGTAATAAATAAAATGGTTATCGGTGAATTCCCCCAAGTAAATTAGGGCTGAGGACTGAGTCGAGTCGATACTCTTTTGGATTTCAGCAGAGAACGATTTGCCACGTCAACCAGATTACTATGGGTGCGAATTCTGAACGAGAAGTTGATTTTTCGCCTAATCTCTCAGACCAGTATCAACGGCGATTTGAGGCTCTGACCGATGAACTGGTCGAATTCCAGAAGGACCTCGACAGGGAGGTTGCTATCAAGGACGAGATTCGTTATATAGAGAACGAAATTGAAGATGAGATAACTGAAGGCCAGATTCGATATCTCGCAGCGTTAGAGGTTCTTCTAGATCTCATTGAGATCAACTATGACATCCGCAAAAATTCCGAACTACACGTAGTACGGCCAGATCCTGATCGCTACAAAGACGATCCCGAGGAGTTTAAGAAACAGGAACGCGCCATCCTCCAGAAAGAACGACGGGCGCAGTTTCGAGAAGAAAGTGTCCGCGAGTTTGTCCGCAAAATGGAGCGAGACACCCGCCGGAACACGAACGGCGGGCGAAGCGTCCTCGAACTAATAACCGATGGAGAAGAACTCTACCAAGACTTAACACCACTTCGGAGCCAAAATCAAGAGGAAATCGCCGAAGATCTAGAAGACGTTGTCCAACCCTACATACAGAAAGTAGAGAAGGGAGAGAAGTGTGATCACACCGAGTTGGACTTGATGGATATCTGGCGATATTTTCGCTATACTTGGCTAACGCCATATAACACGGTTCCCGGGAGAAATATCAACTTCCTTATCAGAAACGCAGCGAAGCCGAAAGACCCGGTGATGGGGATTGCGACCCTGGCAAGCCCCATGATGAACCTATCAGTCAGAGATAACTATATCGGCTGGACCATTGACGCGGTCGAAAATAAACTCCAGCGAAAGAAACGGGTTCACGAATACGAGGAGCAGCTGCCAGAAGAGAAGCGGACGCCGGACAAGAAAACTCGGACAGTCACCAATACAGAATGGCTTGAGTCCGAGGAAGAACACGAAGAGAGGGTCAGCGAGTTCTGCTCCGATATACGAGAAGCTCTAGAGGACTCAATTAGGGACGCGATATCCAACATCCGATACGACGACTTTGCCGGGGAACATCCAGAACTCTCTGAGGAAAGCTTCGTCAACCCTGACGAGCGAGTTATTGAGATTCTCGAGGAGATAGAAGAGGAAGCTGAGCAGACTATTGAAAATGGTGAGGACGAGAACCCAGAGAAAATGGAGTCTTGGGAGAAAAGAAGTGAGACAGCCCTGTTCCGGAAAAAACGGGCTCGAGCACTTCAAAAGCTTCTCCGCGACCGAAAATACTTCCAAGAACACAGTGACGAGGACGATGTCAAGTTCATCAGAACAGGGTTGAATAACGACTCTGGGCGGCGAGCTATCAAAACCGCCCTGAAGGAGATCAAAAAGGAGCGGGTCGGTGCCGGGATGATGAACATTATGGTCTGTGGCGCTATCCCACCCTACAACCGCATTCTCGGGGGGAAGCTCGTGGCGATGGCCTTGACCGGTCCCAAGGTCATCGACATGTACCAAGACAAGTACGGGGACTACCAGAGCGAAATAGCCAGCTCGATGAAAGGCGAACCAGTGAGTAAACGGAACGAACTGGTTTTTCTCGATACCACTGGCCTGTTCGAGATCGGCAGCGCCCAGTATGACCGTATCCGGGTCCCAACCGATAACGGACAGATCGAATACGACCAGATTGGGTACACTGAGGGGTACGGTTCAATCCAGTTCGGTCCCGAAACACGAAAACGGATTAGTCAGGTCACACAGTTAGAGGAAGGTCGCAAGGTGGTCCGAGGTCGGTTCGGAGAAGGTGTCTCTCCTCGCATCCGGAAAATCCGCCGTGGCCTGAAGAACTGCGGTTTAGAGACGGATCTCTTGAAACACGAATCCAGGCGGATTGTGTACGGAATCGATCTGGCGGAGAACTCCCAAGACTATCTCCTGGGAATCGACGACAACCCAGAATACTACTGGAAGTTCGACGATCCACAGAAAGAGCAGGAGTCAATCTACCAGTACTGGATTGATCGGTGGGCAAGCATGAGGGTTCAGAAACAAGACATCTTGGATAATATTAGGGAATTTGACAAACAAGAATTCAAATTGAGCAACGAGATCGATTTCGACAAACGACAAGCCAGTCTCAGTGAGTTCATTATAAGCAACAGTTAACATGACGGCGACATTCGATCACCAACATCAAGGATAAATATGGGAATTGAAGCATCGACACTGAATCTGCGATTCCTTTCACAGCTGGCACAGGGGGGCTTCGCTGAACAGCTCACCGACGAGCAACGCAGAGAGATACACATAACAACCCGTCTGGACGGTGAGAAATACCTGCAGGACGCACTAGAAGATGGGAAGCAGGTGGTTCTCACTGGGAACCCTGGAGACGGAAAAACACAGTACATCCTGCAAATGAAGCCCGAGTACCCGGAGCCCGACTACTTCTATCTCTCTGACGCCTCCGAGTACGACGACTACACCGTTTTACTCGACAAATGGAAAGACGCTCTCGACAACGGCCGGGCCGGTATCCTCGCTATCAACGACGGCCCTCTTTACGAGATGACTACCCGGCACGCCGACGAGTATCCTTTCTTGGAAAAAGTTCGAAGCCAGTTCCAGAATCAAATTATCTACGACGAAGACCAAGCCGACAGCGCTGACTTCGACTCTATCGTCGTCATCGACCTCAATAATAGGAATATTCTCACGCGCAAGGTCATCGGCCAGGCCATTGAGAACCTGACCTCAAACAAGTTCTTGAAAGAGAACAACGGCGACGACATCGACGGCCACATCGCCTACAATATGGACAAGATGCGGAACGACCGTGTCAGAGAAAACATCATCCGACTTCTACAGTCCGTCGGCCAGCTGGACGCCCACGTCACCGTCCGTGATCTCCTGAACTTTCTCGCCTATTGCATCACCGGAGCCAAAGAAAAGAGCATCATCGAGTTTGACGAAAATCTGAAATACTACAACCTCGCCTTCAACGGCAGCGGGAAGATCTTCACCCTCCTAAACGAATATTTTCATCCCCGCGACCTCACCCATCCATTCATCGATAGCAAGCTCTGGGCAGACGCCGAAGAAGAGGTTTCACGGAGAGACGAAGAAGACTCAGAGGAAGAAGTCGATCAACGCTTTATCGAGAAGAAACGCCAGTTCTACTTCGAGGACGTAGCCATCAAAGACTACGACGCCCGCGATCTCTACCACGAGACCAACTACTCCTTCCACAACCAGCGGAACAGAGATCGTCCGGACGAAAGCGTGAAAGAGGACGTCATAGAGATGATTAACAGCTACTTCATGCCGGACTCCTCCAAAGGGTCCGATCTCCGAGTCTGGCTCTCCCACAACTACCGGTCCAAAAGCTCCCTCTCCCTGATCTCCCGAACAGAAATACCTAAACGCGAGCTAAATCGTCGGGTCCCGAAGCTCCATCCTGAAATCAGCGATGCCATGGACTACAATCACGACCACCATGTCCTCGAATATGAAGGCCGGGACTCGACAGTCAGACTCCGGATCGACCCAGATCTATCAGAGACACTCGGTGCCCTGGAAGGGAACATCCCCTACATCCTACGCGGCAGAGAGGAAGAGCAGCAGTTGCTAGAGTTTATGGAGGAAATCGAGTACAGGGAAAGCCACGATGAGGACTATGGCACCGCCCACATCATGGACACGGAAACCGGGGAACTCGAGATCCTGACAGTCAACGATGACCGGTACCAGATGGAGCGGAGGTGAATACCGATGCCAATGAGACTTAACGACGTCAACTCCGACGCATCCGAAGCCGCATTCGGTTTCAAAGCAACCTCCGCCTCCCTGAAACCGGTTCACCTTTCCCAAGTCGTCTTCAGCAACGTCCTCGGCTCCACACACCAGTCGGAGGATCTGTTCAAGTTCGTCGAAAAACCCGGGAAAACTCCATCCAGCGACTTGGATGAAAAATACCACGACCTGTTCGAGTCCTCTCGTGATCTAAGCGACGAACAGATGGACAACCTCCGGTACAGGATGCGGAAAGTCCTGGACAACGACAACGCCCTGTACGCAAGTAGTCCACGGCACTCCGCGATGACCTCTATGAGCGACTGGTTCGTCGCCTACCGCCGAATAGGTGTAACACCTTCACAGTTCATCCACACTGTACTGGACGAATCGAACAGCGACATCAACCAGAAGCTAACTGACCAGCTCCAGGACCACCACGACGCCATCTCCCTCCTATTCCGGCCACTCGCCAAAGGCGGAGAGAAAGGCAATGTCACGGTATCACCCTGGGAAGAGCCAGTTCTCGGAGACGCATTCGGGGACGGAAAGATCGCGGACAAGTTCGTCGAGGGCTTCGAAACCCTGTCGGAGCACCTGAAAGACTCCAACGGCGACTACGACCTGAACTACGCCCGTGACCTTCGCCGTACCATCAAATTCGGCGGGTTCCTGCTCTACGTCTACATGGCCAACCGGCACAACGAGATACGGAAAGCTGGAGGCAAAGATGAACCCGTCCCAATCGTACTGAACTACACCGGGAACAGGAATAACCCGGTAGCCGACGCCAGCCTCGAATCATTCCGCGTCGTTGGGTCAGAGATCCAGTTAGCAACCCGCCTCGGCGTCAAGCATGTACTCGACCTACAAGGCTACAAAGACTACAGCGAGGAAGACGTTCTTCGAGAGATAGAGAACCACAATTTCCTAGAACTGAACCGGAATACGGAGGACAAGATTGATCAAGATTATAAAAAATTCGAGCAGGTATTCCGAGCCTCACGAGACCCCGAGCAGAACACTACCTTCCACAGACTGGTGGATGCTGTCAGCAACGTTATCCACGACTTCTCGAATCGGTTCGACACATACACACCACAGTCCACAGCCCAAACCTTCGCTTGGCGTGCCGGGATTCTCAAACCACGAGGAAACCGGGCGAACAAACGTAGGTATCGACCCGACCCCGAGATGCTGGAACCCATCCTACTCTCCGTAATCGAACCAGGCACGAGTATGTCTCTCCAAGATCTCTCAGAAGAACTCCGGGAACGGTACGGGATCATCGTAGGTGGAACTGAACAGGACCGTAGGCATCTGTCGGAGTGGGATATCCGCCTGGGTGCCAGTGCATCCGAAAGTGACCCGCTGAACAACCAGAACTACGAGGGCTTCAAAGAAGCAGTATCAAGCCTTGGATATGCCGAAGAATACGCGGATGGCGTTACTATCGTTTCTGTCCCCGAGGAGGAAATATGAGCGAAACCACACAGACACAAGACAGCTCATACGAGAGCAACGAGGATCTGATCGGCAAAGCAATTGCCAACGAGACAGTCGACCAGTTGACCGAGGAAAACATCGGAGTAATCATCGAATCGCCACCCCGGTTTGACGCTGAGGAGTTCGTCGATATCTTCTGCAGTAACGCACGATACGATGTCGGCCTCGCTATGGTCAGTATCGACGAAGCAGACATCGACAATCTCCAATCACGGACTGAGGACTCCTCCGTCAGGCTCACCGACAAAGTCAGTGTCGCGGTCAACTGGCGGAATGGCACCGACACTGGATTCGAATGGGAGGGACGCATCGAGCCAGAGAAACTGGTGATCTTGGTCCGGGGAGACCACGCCCGCTTGAACTCGATGAAAGACTTCGAGGGTATGGTCGACCTACCTCTGGCAGAAATCACTCGAGAAATTACCGACCAGATGCAGGCCCAGGAACAGTTCGCCGACAGTCCCCCAGCCCATGCGATCTGGGAAACCCTTGGATCCGACCTCTACGACAGATTCGAAATCCCTGCAGTAGCAGATTACGCAACCTCGACGCTCAAGGAATCAGAGCAGGCCTCACTTGATGCCCTCGGAACTGAACTCTACAGACTGCGGCTGTTCAACGACCCAGGGCTCAACCATCCCGCCGAAATCTCTGACAGGCTTTCTGACAACCTGGACCTCGTTCTGCGGGTCTCCCATATGTCGAACAAGGATCGACGCCGCCTCACTAACAGCGTCACCAAAGTCGACGATAGCGAAAGAGAAGAAAGGGAAAAATCCGTAGCCAAGCTTCGACGGTTCGAACGAACAGGTGACTTGGAGATCCTCGCCGACCTGACGTACAACGAGGTCAAGGAGATCTTCTCCACCTCTGGCCAGTCCGGCCAGCGACGTTCAACCACCAGCACCCGGAGAGACGTCGAATCCGCCAGCGTGGAAGCAGTCTTCGACGACAACGACGAAGAACTGGAACGGCTTTCAGAAGAGTTCGATGACCAGTACCGAGAAGCCGTAGAGGAAGAAGAAAACCGGGTCGACATGGAGTTCACCGGGGACGAACAGTTGGCCTTCGACGTCAACGACGACCTCTACTACTTTGTCGAACACTTCATCACTGAGGACTCCCTCGGCGGTATCATACACAACCCAGAGGACAGACAGAGCGCAATCAAAAACTTCCAAGCCCTGAAAAGCGAGAAGTTCCAGCCACGAGGCGTCGACAGCAGCTTCGAAAAACTCCGTAGAGTAGCCGAGAACAGCGGCAAGTTCGAGGATCTGGTTGAATCCATCGACCGATACGTAACAGCCCGCAGCGAACTAGTCGACGTCCTGCCCGGACTACTTTCCGCACCGCTTATTCGGCTTCTCGGAGACGATGACCTGCTGGAATCTGCAGAAGAGTATATCGAGGCATACCGCGAAGTCCAGGACAAACTGGACAAAAAGTACCGAGAGATCCAGAACGTTAGCTCCGAAGGATCCTCCAAACTCCTCTCTGACTTCCTCCTATTCGACACCATCATCCTCGAATACAAAGACGACAGAGAACTCATCCTCTCCCCGCTGCATCCGCTCCATCTCTGGAAATACTCTGAACTGGCGCGGGAAATGAAGGACGAGAAGGGATCGTTGACCGAGGAGGAACGCAACTTCCTCATCAACAGTGTCGAAGAACAGCCGCACGTCCTCCGCAGCATCCACGTCGGCGGAAACTACCGACTGGCGGATGAGACCTACCTCGTACAGTCAGCTGAAATAGACAGGCTGCCAGTCTACACCCGGATCGAGAACGCAGCAGAAGGGACGAACTCCAAGTTCTACGACTACGTTCTCGACAAATTCACGTCAGCATACCCACCGTCCCGACGCCACCTCAAGATCAGCGTCATCGACCCCTTGGATCCGGTAGACCTGCTCTCAGATATCGCTGACCTGGCGGAGAAAGAAGAAATCCAAGGCGCAACAGTGGAATTCGCCTTCGTCGAGGATGAAGAGAAACCTGTCCTCAACGGCACTGCCTCACCCAGCGTCTCCGAGGACATTATCAACCTGTTCGGCCCGGACAACGGTTCTGGCAATTTCGAGATCGTTACAAACGAACACCCCAGCTACGACTCATACACCGAGGACCTGAAAGGCGACCCACAGCACTTCATCCTGATCAACGACCAGAGCGACTTCAGTATCCAAACCTTCGAACGAAACGCCGAGACCACAATCCACCCGCTGTACGTCCCAAAAGAGTTCGATTATGACCTGCTCGAGGACAAGATCAACATCTCGCCGTCGAAGGAGGGAGTCCTCTTCTCCGAGTACCAGGACCTAATCAACCAGTTGTATAACCAGCGGCAGGCTATCCACAATGCCGAGGTCAACGAACTCAACGTCGAAAAAGAGACTATCGACGAACTCCTCAACTCCGCGATCTGGGTCTCCGTCTCCACCCCGCCGATGAACGGAAATCCGTTCTGGAGAGACAACCTGATTTCCAGGGAACGACGCGGCGAACGTGACTTCGCCACGTACTCAGAGGACATCGACTACTTCCGACGGGTCCTCCGCCGAATCATCAACGAATACCGTCTCGCCCCTGACGACACCGACCTGGAGGAAATCGCAGAGAGAATCGCGGACCTACAGCAAAGCGGTCTTCTCCGCCTCATCACCCGGGAAACCCTTGGCAGCGGAAAATCCCGGAACACAAAAGGCCTGCTTGGATCGATTATCGCTGTTCAATGGCTGCAGCAGACGCTGGCCGACCCCAAGCTGATCTTCTCCATCGACAACCCACGAACCCGAGAATGGCTGAATCTGGGAGACAGCGAGAGCCGAGCCGACATCCTCACCGTCCAGTTCGCCGATGATGGCGGTCTTATCCTCGACATCATCGAAATTAAGACTCTGGAAGAAACCAGCGGTGCCTACACTGTCAAAGACGAAGACGGCACCAAGGTCGTGAAAGGAAACGCTGTCGACCAAGTCTTCGAGACGACAGACACAATCCGCGGCCTGTTCACCGGCGACAAAAACCTCACCACATCGCCCCGGAAAGAGGCCCTCCGCGAACAACTGTACTACGAGCTGACCTCCGCAGAAGGAATGGAGGACAAACAGGAGTGGGCAGACCGCATTAATGACGTATTCAATGGGGATACTCAAATCGAGATCAACCCAAGAATCGTATCAGTCGAAGTCACCAGCGAAGCCACGTCGAACGAACGGATTGATGGCGTAACTCCGAACGCTCAGTCCATCAGGGTCGACAAGGTGCCTCGCCAGTCAATCAAGCGGCTAATCGTCAGCGGCATCGAAGAACGGGGAGACCAGCGGTCAAAGAAGAAAACCGAGGAGGGATCTGTCAAACAAAAAGAAACGGACGAAGTTGACAAATCTGAGTCGGGAGACGACGAAGACGAAACCGGTGGAGAAAAGCAAGACACCGTCAGCGAAGACGAGGAGACAGATGTCGACACAGAATCCACTGACCGGTTCGGTGATCCCGAAGAATACACTGACTTGGTAGAAACCCTGAAACGGGTTCTCAGCGAATTCAAGATCAATATCCGGAACATCGACCCCGACGATATTGAGGTCGGGCCAAACGTAGTTCGCTTCAAGATCCGTCTAGCACCTGGCGAGAAACAGAGTTCCTTGGAGCAACGGACAGAGGACATCGCCCGGGAAATGGCGTTCGAGAAAGAACCAATCGTCCAGCGATTGCCCGGAACAGAGTACATATCTCTGGACGTTCCCCGGGAGAACAACGTCGTTGTCCCTCTGCGCGACTACAGGGACCGGTACAAGCCGTCTGACGATATGGAGACAGCCTCACTACCCTTCCTGGCAGGAGTTACACCAGACGGGGATGTTCACCGCTCTGACCTCTCCGAAGCACCGCATATGCTGGTCGGCGGAGCAACAGGCAGCGGGAAAACCGTGTTTCTGTACTCCCTGATTATGAACTTCATGGACCAGAAAGGTGAGGACAACGTCGAGTTTGCCCTAGTTGACCCTAAGGAGACCGACTTCATTTTCTTCGACGCACTGCCAAACCTTTCCAACGGCGAAGTAATCACCGACGCCGAAGACGCCGCCAACTTGTTCGAGTGGCTGGTCGAGGACGAAATCCCGCGTAGAAAACAACGGCTGCGGGAAAGCGTCTGCCGTGACATCGGAGAGTACAATGAGCAGAACCCTGACGACCAGATGAAACCTATCGTCGTCATTATTGACGAATACAGCGACCTACTCCAGCAGTTGGGAGAAGACGCTGACGACACTGAGGACAATGTGCGGCGTATCGCCCAGATCGCACGGGCACAAGGCATCCATCTCGTCATCTCTACCCAACGACCTTCACACGAAGCTATCGACACGGACCTCCGTGCTAATCTGGATACGCGGGTAGCTTTCCGCCTGCCGAAACAATCCGATTCCCGGATACTGATAGACGACAGCGGTGCCGAGGAACTCGGTGGGGATGGTGATATGCTTCTCAAGGAAGCGGATCGAACTACTCGGCTGCAGGGCCTCTACGTAGACTCCGATGATATTCGAGAACTAATCACCCGATGCGGATAAAAAGGATCTCCTACATTTACTGACTGGTTTTGTAACGTACTGGCATTCTGTTATTCAGTTATTTTTCAGTTCGGTCAGATCATAGGTCCATTTATGCCGGGTATAGTCATCCCAACTTTCGCGGTCTTCTCGATACTGCCAGCTGTTGCCATCAGCTTGATCGACACTATCCAATTCAAAACCTGCTGCCGAGTAGACTGTCCCATAATTGTCTGCGACACCAGCATACGCTATTAACCGCTGATAGCCTTCCAGCGCGGCCCACTGCCGTGCATGGGCAATCAACCATGATCCAGTGTTGGCTGGTCGGTCCGGTCGAGCTGCCAATCGCGAAATACTGATTATTTGTCCATTGTCGAGACTCTGTGCCACTGGACGAGAAAGCACACAGACCGCCACAAGTAGTCCATCGTATCTTGCTCCAAAGGCTGCCTTCCATCCTGGTACGCCACCCCTTTTGTGATCTACTTCAGGAGACTCGAGGAATTGATTCACCTCGTTTCGGCTTCGTTCTCGACAGAGATGAAGATCTGAAACTGAGACGCACTTTGGCAGTTCGGCCTGCATGTGCTACCCAAAGAACGCGACCAGCAAATAAGTTACTGTATACAGTAATCTGCTTGCTATTTTTCGCTTCGTATCAACCACCAGATCATGGCAGACGACCAGTATCGGGGTCTACTGACTGATAGAGAGAAAGAGATTCTTTCGGGAGAAGCCGATGTAAGTGATAGTTATCAGTATCGGACAGTTAGCCGCGTTCGAAATAAAATAGAACAAATAAATATAGACTATAGCTTCCTCCTCGAACACAATCCCGAACTCGCCGAAGAGCTTGAGGAGGCCGTCACAGGAAAATAAAAATTCCGGTGTTTTTGGAAATCACAGGTGTTGATAGGTCTCAGCGTCCGTACTGAATACAGGGCGCACGGTCTCCTAAGTGGGTAGATCGTACCCTGTGGATTCGAAGAAATGGCTTTGTTGAAATCCTCAGCAGCTGATAGTTTTCACCCCAATCGCTCAGTACAGGATACATATTTCGCACTCTAGTCAGTAGTGTATTGACACGAAGTTCGTTACAATTACAGCCGTTTCAGACGAGATTCGTTGTAGTGAAGCAGGGGATAGTACACTTGGATGATGGCCAGCCGCTAGGTCCTGTTAGTATGGCCTAATGCTGAATTCGCAGTTCTCATCGATCGGCTGTTTCAGGTGCATATCTGTCTGAAGAATAGGATTTCAACAGAGCCGAAGAAATATATTAATCAGAACTACAATCAGCTGGATTCACCCGTAGTAGTATATTCGGGATCCCACCAGACCTTTGCCCGCGCTCCGACTTTTTTAGATCTGAGAACTCCTTCTTTTTCCAATTTTTCTAAGCGATCTCGCACACCGCGGTGTGTGATGTCGAATTCCGACGCAATCTCAGAAGTGGTCAAGACCGGTTCAGAAGAGGAACGGATGGCACCAAGGATTTCTTCGTCGGTGATTTTTGGTTTCCGCCCGGGACCGTCACTCATTGCTCAAATAGGGCGTAGGACAACTGTTAGCAATTTATTCTCTTGTGAGATCTAATTTTATTTCTCTCAAAAGAACTATTACCCAACACAACATATCAAATAATATGGCAAAACACGTCGCACTGAGGCATTGCGGACAAGCTACCGTTGGACAGTTTCCTTCGATCAATGAGTGACAACGATACGTCTCCCGAATTCCTCTCTACTGTGTACCATGCGCTTAGTGCCTCAAGACGGTACTCCGCCATATTGATTCTCGCTGAAGCTGATCACGAACTATCGGTTCGAGAACTTTCACGGCGAATTACTGCAGCGGAAAAGGGTGTTTCCCCCAGTTGTGCGACCGGTGAGCCGTATCGGAACGTGTACAATGCGCTCTCGCAGACACATCTTTCGACGCTAGAGGATGCTGGTATCATCAACTATGACTCCGATAGACAAGTGGTCTCTACAGGTCCGAACTTCACCACCGCAGTATTACTCATCAGACTGAATCAGACGGCCTATCGGACACTACAAAACGAGGATATATCCGATATTGTGGATATATTAGACCCCTCAACCACCGATTGATCAAATGACTGTCGTTAATAATGAGTATGCATGGAGAGAGCTAGTGTATCAAGAAGTGAAGAAAGCGAAACTACCGTCAGATCACTACTAGAACGGTTCTCGCAAACACAATTCAGAGAGTGGCGTCAGGAGCGTCGATATAGACAGAACATCAAGAACGGTCAACCGTACTTTAATGGTCCAAGCACAGTTCCGGAACCAGAACGCCACAGTCCAAGTCAGCTGCTACAGTGCCATCGAAAACTCGTCTATCGGCAAGAAAACGCGCCTGAAGAGCAGTCTGATCCCGATGGGATATTTTGGTTCGGCTCAAGGTTTGAGGAAGACCTCCTATTCCCCTTTCTTGAAGAGGCCGTAACGGACTCGACAACGTATATTCAAAACTCAATCTGGATCGATCATACTATCCAAACGGATACTGGGAAGCTCCGAATTAAGGGATCAACCGATCCAGTCATCGTTGATTCCGAAGCTGTCCCAGTACTACCGACTGAAGTGAAAACCAAAGATTCGATTGATCATATTTCGGAACCAAATGCCCACCATCGCGCCCAGTTGCATGCATATTTGAGGGGCCTATCAGAGAAGTTTGATAAGGAGCTGTCCGATGGAGTTCTCGTGTACGGTAGCAGGGAATCTCTTGATCTGAAGGTGTTTCATGTCTCCTTCGACGAAGATTTCTGGTCCGATGTCGTCGTCAAATGGGCAGAAACACATACGGAATATCGGATAAATAACAAGCTTCCTCCGGATAAGCCGGAATACGACTGGGAATGTCGATTTTGTAACTATCGGGAGCGATGTGGAAAAGGCAACACCGCATACAGTCATTCCTCCCCACAGGGACTCTTGCCTGGTATCGCAAGCTATCCTCGCGAAAAGGTGGTTGAATATCTAGACGCGCACCCTGATGAGACACTTACTCCTTCACTGGCGGAGCAATATCCAGAACTCGCCGAAAGTTACCCTGTTTCAAGTTGGTACTGCGGCAGTTGCAACTCAGAGATTCATCCAGATGAGGTGGATCCTAGCGGAGAACCGTTGTGTCCGAAATGTGCTCAAGTTGAGCAACTCTCGGTACTTTTTCTTCGCCAATCGAACCGAAATCCGTCGAGAAAAGTTCAATCTGAGGGTTCAAAATAGGCATGAGCTCCGGAACCCAGTCTCAGATCGACACCTGTCTAGCATGTGAATCGGGAGGCATCGATAGGTCACTTGACGAATTTGAGGGTGTGTGTACGGACTGTGGTTTTGTCATCCACAACGACGCAGATCATTCCGCTCCCAATTGGACAGTTAGTGGCCAGCAGGACGGAGACACTACGCAAGACGACTGGATGGCTGCTTGTCGTGTACAGAATGCAACCGAACAACAGCTTGCGCAAGCCTTCAATGACCTCGAGAACCTCGCGGATCGTCTTGACATACCTATCGAACTCCGCCGTAACGCCGCTGATGTCTATTGTGAGGCGTTTCTCGCGGGGACGACCGATGGACGAGACACAGCAACTATGATAGCTGCATGCACTCGCCTAACATCTCTACAGGCCGAACATCCAATTCCAACGGGTCGCTTAACGGAATCATCGACCATTAATTCCAAAAAGTTCCACTGCAGTTATTCTGCGCTTCGCGACGATCTTGATCAGGCATCGCCGACACCAGAACCTACGGACTACCTCCCATTTCTCGCGGAAGAATTCGTACTGAATGACGAACATCTGCAAGCAAGTGCCCAGCTACTGGAGAATATAGCCGACGAGAGATCCTTGGTCGGGAAAGATCCTGGTGGAATTGCGGCGGCTGCACTCTATCTCACTTGGGAGGAACAGACTCAATCAAGTGTTGCCGAAGCTATCGGGGTATCCACTGAGACAGTCCGTAAACGTGTCACACAGCTCAGGGAGCTAGCTGCTGATGGTTGATCACGTGTCTATCCGTGAAAGAGTAAACGAGAGTAACGGGTCTGAGTCACTACGGGCTGCAGTATACGCTCGAACGTCGTCGACCAGTCGTGCACACGGTTACTCACTTGACGAACAAGTGAAACGGGCTGTTGATCGCTGTCAGTCACTGGGCTGGGAAGTGGCCTTCGTGTACCGTGATGAAGCGGAGAGTGGGAAAGACACAGACAGACCGATGTTCCAAACGATGCTGGACGCAGCAAAAAAGCGGGCCTTCGACGTCGTCGTATTCTGGAAACTTGACCGATTTTCTCGGAGTCTGATGCACGCGGTCCAACTGGAAGCGGAGTTACGCGAATACGATGTGTACCTATACAGCGTCACCGAGCAGATCGATACGACCTCAGCTACCGGCCGATTCAATTTCCGGAATCTAGCTAGTGCAGCCGAGTTTGAGCGTGATATGATCAAGCAGCGGACCCGCATCGGACTTAACGGACTCGCCGAGGAACGTAAGTGGCCCAACGATAATCCTCCACTCGGCTACTCCCTCACCGACGAAAATCGCCTCGAAATTGAGGAAGAAGAGAGTAATCTCGTCACAGACATTTTCGAAATGTATATTGAAGAACGATCAATGCCGGATGTAGCATCCAAGCTAAATCAGCGAGGAGATCGGACCTCGGAGGGAGGTGAATGGACCCCCGGGCAGTTGGAGACATACTTCGAAACGAGATCTACCGGGGTACTTATGAATTCGGTGATGTCTCGGACTACGTTCCTACGTACCAGATCATCGATGACGAGATATTCGAACGTGTAACCGAGATACGGACGAGATTTCAACAGGGCGACACCCCCCGATCTTCTATGCCTAAGTCACGGAAGGAGCGACTGGTTCACGAGATGTACGAGAGGTACTTGGAGTATCTTGATAGCTGTGGCTAATGGATGGGATTTGTTCTAAGCAGTCTTCAACTACAGTATCGAGTGGAACTCGTCCAATTCCGAGAGTATCTCCATCATCTCGGTTTCGGATTCACGTGGCCAACGTCGCTCATACTCACAATCATCATTTGCACATTCGTAAATTCGCGATCCAAGCCCCCCGCCTAACTTGCGTTGATGCCCGTCGGAGACGAGATCAGACGAGCAATCAGGACAGACAAGTCGCACGGGTGGACTCACAGTCTCAATTAGATACGGGTTAAACTCATCAGGGTAGTCCTCTGGATCAAGTGTTAGGTCTTCGTCGGTGCTATATTTTTCAGATATCTTTGAACTCACTCTTTGTGCTTGCTGACTTGTTTCTTCATCCACGAACCGCAACTCAGGATCGCAAACACTAGGATTGGGATCATAGTGTTCAAAATCAGTCACAGGGATAGTCGGTTTACCTTGATACACGGGGCGGTTCACGATCGACTTAATTTGGTTCCCTTTCAGTGGACCATCTTCTCCGTCTTCTGCTTCCCCGAGATATCTCTCTAAGAGTTCTTTGTATCGTCTGTTAATTATCCTTGCAGTTTTTTATAATTCCCAGTGTTGATGAATTCTATATAGATGTCGTTAATAACCGGTTCTAACTCATCGATCCGCTGTATCCACCCTTGGCTAGCTGGGTCGTCACCGTCTTGATTCTCTAACTCATATCCGAGTGGGACACTGTGATACCAGGATTTCCACTGCTTGTTTTTGAGGAAGTTATCGGTAGACGATCTCTTTGAGGAGCGAGCTCGGTTTCGTGTCCCGAAGTCAGCCATCGTCGCTCGCATGGTCACTTGCAGCCTATCCGTCGGCTTGCGGACATCAATTTCTCTACCTCGACTCATAATATTCACATCAAACTTCTCACGAAGCTCGTGGACGAACATGAGTGTTTCAGCAACACTCCGTCCGATTCTGTCGATCGTGTCCACCATGAGATGTGTCACGTCTTCCCTCTGTGCTAACCTTGCGATGCGTTGTATTCCATCTCGATCAAAGTCAGTCCCTGTTTCTCCCTCGTCTCTAATCGGCTCTCGGTAGAGCTCTATTTCAGGATCGCTCTCAACAATCGACCTCAATTCTTCAATCTGGGAATCTATCGATCGTCCGTTCTTTTCCTGTTCGTCAGTACTCACACGAACGTAGATGAGAACACATTTGTTTGGACTCTCTGCTGAAGTAGCATCGTTCTCTTCACCCCGTTTCGTGTTTGTATTTGTCTCCTTGTTTTCAGTAGGCAGATCGTTGAATTGGTTGAACGTTGCCTGACCTTCTGCTGTCGTAAGTAACGAGAACGGTATCGGAACCGAGACTCCGGCTAACCTACTCTTTAAATCTTGGTCCAGAGATTTTATAATACGTCGGATACGCTGCGCGAACACTTGGCGTAACCTACCTTTTATTTCAATATTGGGCCAAAACGGTACGTTTTCATCCGTTGCCTGTACCCAAGGAGAACTCCAACGGTGGATGCCGCTCATAAGTATCCACCCCCGTTCTGTTCCTCGCGAATCTCTTCGAAGACCTCCTGACGAAGTTCGCGCTTCTCTCCCTCATCACGCTCGTCATAGTGTTTCTTAATCACTTCCTCGCTGACATCGCATCTGCCACTTAGGAGTGCAGTCGGAGTCCCTTCACGAAGCTTCGAAGTTATGTAGCCGTGTCGAAGTGCGTATGGGGGTCGACTCGATGGACACTTTGATGCAGGTAGATTTGAGTATTCTAATTATCCCACTTCGTTGGTAAATGACTAAGGGTGTGGGATATTTCGCCATTAGTATGACTCGACTCGGTTCTTGGGACCCTTCTAATATTCCAAGCCTCAGTCAGCCCTTCACTCTGTTCGGCACATTTCTTTTTCTCGTGCTTTTGACTACGGTTATCCTATGGTATTTCAAGTTCTTTCTCCCACCTTGGAACTCCATCCGGTTGAGGGCCACCATCGGGAATCTACTCAGCACAGGATGGATTTCATTTCGGAAAAGAGGAACCTATGCCTATCTTTCGATATTCGGGAAAAATGGACCTCTGACAGGCCCTGCTTTTGCTCTTCTCATTCTTGGGATATCTATCTGGTTATTGCCAGAGACAAATCTTGGGAAGAATGTTCCAAGTCAGTTATTGAGTCTTCAAGTCGGGTTGACTGGGGCAGGAACTATTGTGATCGTCTTTCTGATTGAACGGATTGCGTCTCGTGACCTTGGAAGGAACATCCTCAATTTGTTCTTGGCTCGGAGTAAGGTTATTCCATTTGTCGGGTTTCTCCTTTCTGCTATTGGAGCGAATGCGGCGATTGTCCATATCGTAGACGCTCCACGATCTGTAGAAACTACGGGGGTTATTTTGCTGTCTGCTGCATCACTAGTCGCCATTGGAGTATTCTATTGGTTGACGATCTCATTGTTACTCGGTCATCCGTTTCGTGAACTATTGGCGTCAAGGTTGCAGTTACAGGTCAGACAAAGAATCCATCGAGAACGACTTCGTGCAGCAGCACATGAACTCGTTACGTCTCTCTCTGGGATTGGAGTTGGTCAGTTCACAGGATCTCGACGGTTTCTGGACAGCACTACACGATTTACTGGAGCAGATATGGATGGTGGTAAAGCAGACAGTTATTTATCAGACATAAATTGCAAGAATATTAAATCCCTTGCAACTCAAAATTGGGCTGAGAATGGTGGACAAGGGGATGTCCAGATCTCGGTCCAAATCGGAGATAGAATCAAGCCGAATACTACTTTGGTACAGATTGGAAACAGCGATGGAAAGTCCATCGACTCAGTCAAACTCTCTAAGATATTCAAGGTCTCAAAAAATCCAGTCTGGGGAACTGATGACGAAGAGTTTGCCAATTCCCGCAGCCAACTTCGACAATTAGCTTTTGAAGCAATTCAAGAAGGGAACGAACCCCTATTTAAATCGATTTGTGAAATATACGAAGAATTAGTAAAAACATATTACGAGGATGTCAGTGAAGAAGGGGACTGGAACTGGTCATTAAGTACAGATCCAATTGGTCCTTTTTATAACGATCTGCAAGAAATCCATGATCATACAATTGAATTAGAAAAACCTGACTTTCGAACAGTTGTCATTGATACAATTGCGGCGACGGGTTTTCGGTGGAGGGAATCTCGTCTGTATTCTCCTGTGAGTAATGCGCTAACACGATTGCGTTCTTGTTACGTTCGCTCACCTAGCGAAATCCCTCACTTGGAGTACCCTCTCTTATCCTTCCGCGAAATATTACTTGGGACAGATGTTACTAACGCAGATTCGCTGACGGAGTTTGAACATCTTTATCGGTATAATCAGAAATCACTCGAGGAGCTTGAATGGCTCCTAAAGAATTCGCTGGAAAAAGAAACAACATTAGGATTTAAGCGTTGTTGGAATCTGACTAAGGAATATTATTCTTCCGAGAGAGAGTCTGCCATCAGGAGTGAAATCAACTGGATCAGGAGCAGTGAAGATCCAGTGCAGGAGGAGCCATCTCCCGATGTTCGAATTGACGTTCTAGAGGCTATCCAAGAACGATTTCCACAAGCGATTATCGATAGACAACGACTGCTGTTTACCGCAGCGTCTGCTCTCTTCCACTATTATACAGAAAGCAAGCTCTCAGAGAGCACATTCAATGATATAAGAGATGATGCCGTGATGGAGTATTTTGATTCAGTTGAGGTTGTAGTTGATGGTTATAGCGCCATCTTTTCTGGGCCAAATGACCCGCTCAAATTAGAACGGTGGGGAGATATGTTTGGTCCAGACGACTTTGGCGGCGCGAAAGCAGTTCAAATGTCGGTGGGAGACTGGATTTTAGATGGTTACTGCTTACTTCTATTGTCCAATATCAAAGAGGACTGGTTGAAGGACAGTGGGAACTTACCTTCTGAGAATCCTATTCCATCAGAAGGTCCTATCATCCAGCGTGAGGAGGAGATCATAAATCGGCTGGAAGAGATTTCCGATCAATATGACCTGGATGATTTGTTTGAGGGAATGAATAATGTGAACGAGCGGATATCTCTGGCACGCGCATTTCATGAACTAGCTGCAGAACAGGCTGAGGATGAAGAAAGGCAACGTATCGCCGATTCAGACATATGCCAACACAATATAAGTACGTATAAATCTCAATTTAGAAACGGATTTGAAAACCGAGTATCTCTTCGGAGAGCATGTATCAACGCGGGAATAATTGAAGGAGATGATTATATTGAAAATGATCCTCAAATACAAAGAATTCAGTGGAAGAGTATTCTTTCAAAGCAACCATTCATTGATGGATTCGGTCAAATTCAGCAAGATAATGCCACGCGAGATGGAACACATTTCGCCGAAAAAGTTCGCACACCTTTAGTTTCAGCTCTCCGACCAACCTTTGATGAAGTTGATCTTGGAAGTGTTGAAGAAGTACTAGCAGAAATCGAATATCAAATAAGAAATAACGATGATATTATAGCAGTCGTCCTCGGCGATCTCGATATCGAAGGGGAACTTTGGCAACGCGACACGTTTGAAGGAGATAGGGGTGGTGCAGTTGGGAACCTACTTGACATCCCAGTATATAGCGATTCATACGAGGAATTTGATGCCGCAATCATATCATCAGCAGAAACTCCTACGCTTTATGAACAATACGAAGATGATGGCGAAATACCGATTATTCACGTTCAGGAGATTGATCCAGCCACAGTCGCAGATCAAGCGAGTTTGAACCCTGAGCAAAGAGCTCTGTTAGAAGTAGATTACAGATACAAACCCGAAGCAGAAGCTCAAAATGGAATATTGTATCATCTTCGGTCATCTGAGAACGCAGAATAGCATTTGGCGGTGATAACGACGTTTTGAATACGCCACACCGTCCCCGCGCTTCGTCGCTTTTCAGATTCGGATCTGACTGTTCAGCGGGCGGGTCTGACGATTGACTCATTCATACTGTTTTGTCCGACCGGAGCGGCCATAAATTCGGGGCATAGCCGGATTCTAATCGGCTGCGGTATCGACTTCAAGCTTCTTGCGGGCAGACCGCACCCGGTCGCTGACCGTCTGACGACTTGCCTGCCGGACATCTGCCCAGATTGACTGGCTCGAATACTGCTCCGTCGTCATCCAGTAATCGAGCGTCTCCGCAGGCGATTCGAGTTCGTTCGCAAGGACGGCAAGCTCAATCCCAGCAATGCGACGGCCGACGTCAAGTACGGTGAGATCCTTAGCATGTTCGCTGATGTACGTCCCCCAGCCTTCCCCAGCTTGGAATTCGAGCGTAATCGTCAACCCACCATCAGCCACGTACACGACGTCAACGATTGCGAACTCCTCCTCCTCGACAGTCCGATGGGACTGAACAGATTTCCCGGGTTTCTCACCGTCATCTTCCAGGGTCTCGGTTTCGATATCTCCATACTCGCTGACGATGCTCGTGATCTCTTGCCACGTCTCCATGAACCGGTCGTCGCTCTCCATGACCGGGCTACCGCTGTCTGTCGTCTCGCAGTAGAACCCGACCGGTGTCCGATCCACCTGTAGTAGCTGGATTGCGATTTGTCCTGCGTCCCGGACCGCCTTGGTTTTCTTTTCGGTATCCGTCATACACGTACCCACATTCTAAATTAACTTAATTCTTTCCTCATTGTACGTATAGAGCGTACAACATCGTCATCGAACCCCGGCTGGTTTCTGCGGGCATCTGCTATCGGCAGTTTCAGGATTCTTGGCTATGTGAAAAGTCGAGCTATGGATATGCGTAAACCATCTCCATCGGAAGATCGCCTGTCGGATCGCCCCGATCATCCTCTGATCCCTCGTCAGGAAGAGTGTGAAGTGGTCCAGTTCTTGGACTGGCAGTAAGTGCTAATGCGAAAGCATCGGTTACGTCATCATTACCAACCTTTGCATCGAGATCGGTCGCAGCATCACGGACGGCATCGACGCAAGAACCGTCGATAGCTTCGAGGATCTCGATTCTTTCCCAGAAAGCGGCAGCCGGTTGCCCCGTCTTCGAATATTCGGTGGAGGATTCCCCGTTCAGCGCCCAAAAGCAGACTTCAGGGTGAGCTTCGTGGATCGTTCCAACGGCATCCGGCTCCGTCTTGCGGAGGAAGGTATCCAGTTCGGCAATCTTATCGGCGATACCCCATGACTGAACGCCGAGACTTCCATCGGTGCGGTTCTCCTGCGTCGCCTTTGCGTCCTCGTAACTTTCCTCGTGAATAGCAGCCCTCACAGGAACAGGAAACACGCTGGAATGGCGTTCCGGACGAAGTTTCCTACGAGCTGCATCGTCGCACGGGCGCTTCGCGTTGGAGTTCTCCCGAAGACCGATTGGTACATCGATCAAGATCATCTCTGCTGTCTCGCCGTATTCCTCCCAGAGCTCTTCGACATCCTTGCATAGGCAAGAGGATTCGTAGCCGTCCTCGTTGAACTGAACTGTAATCCACCCGGCCGGGCATCCATCGACACCAATGTACATACGTCCCTTCTCGTATCTTCGGCTATTGAAATGTGGGAGTCTGGCTCATTTCAATAATGGGTTGATCGGCGAACTATCCTAACTTCGACAGGTGGTCTTGCGTGAATCGGGTCTAAAGATTGTCCAAGTAGTCCCTCCGCTGTTCCATCTTCTCCTGCTCCGTGCGGCGGTCGTAGTGCTGTTCGATCACCCTCGGACTGACGTTCGCGCGGTCGCTGACGACCTTATCTGGCATGTCGTTATTGAGGCTGTGCGTGATGCTTCCGCGCCGGATCGCGTGTGGGCTGACGCTCGATGGGCATTTCGAAGCCGCGTGTTGGACGGTGCCCTCACAGGTTTCCGGATCTCGATCATGAGGGCACTCTTCGCCGTAAGCGCATGGACGCGTCCACCGGTACACGTAGGTGCGGAGTGTGGTCTTCTGCAGGCGACCCTGTCGAGATGCCAGCAACGGTTCTCGGTCGTATTCGTCGGTGACATTGGGTCGCTTGTTGTCCAGCCAGTCGTCGAGCAGATCGCAGATGTCGTCTGAGAGTGCAACGAGTCGCTCACCATCTCCCTTGTTCTTGATCGGGGTGCCGGTATCGGGGCGATGCCGGATTTTCACGTACTGTTCTTCTGAGTTGTAGTCGTCGACGTCTATCGCGTGGACGCCGCCGACTCGCATCATCGTGTGCCACATCAACGTGAGTGCGACGTGCTGCGGTTCGGCGTACTCGTATTTCTCCATGTGCGAGAGGACCGACGATGCTTGGTCGCTGTCCATCATCACGTCTCGTGAGTTCTCGTCCGGGGTGATCGCCGGGGACAGCACTTTCTGACTGAGGTCCTGTTTGACGCCGTCGACGGCTTCCAGCCAGCGGACGAACACTCGCAGGGTGTCCATCTGCGTCTTCTCGCTGACCTTGTTCAGGTCGCCGTCTTCACGCCGCCAGAGCCGGTACTCGTGTAGCTGGCGACCTGTGAGGGTGTTGAGGTTCTCGATGCCCTTCTCGTGACACCAGCGGACGAAGTGCTGGAGCCGGTACTTCTTCCCTTTGAGGGAAGCCTCGGCCAGTTCGTTCTGCTTGTCTTTCAGGTACAGTTCGAGCGCGGTCTCGGGATCGATTGGTTCGAGATCCATAGTTGGTCGTTTCGAGTCAAGCGAATCCCACGAGTCCCGGTTACTGCCTATCCCGAACCAACTGCTACAGTGCCTGAGGCTGCCAAAATGAAGGGTAGTCACGCTCAATGACCAGGGCCTGCAGCGCCCATCGCCGATTTCTCGTTCGTAATCGCACGACATCTCCGGGGTGATCGTCGATATTATCGGCTCTGACTACAATGCCGTTGATTTCGTTCAGCTACTGAACGATTCCGATCGACGGCGGTTTCGCCCTCTGGTTCGCTGCCTCTACGGCGTGGTGCACGGCCTCTAATCATTGGCCCGTTGAACGTCCCCCCATCACGGTCGACTGTCCCCCAAGCAAAACGAGAGTCAGTGGGCTTTGGTTAGGAATCGAGTCCGACGGGTCGTCCCTGCTCCCACTCGACCGTGAGAATTACATCTCGTAGCGAGGTGAATCTCCGCTCGATGACATCTAACGGATGTGAGTCGATGAACTGCGCCGGTTCGTGCGCGGCGGGCGTCGCGCCGTCATTCACCTGCAGATGAACTGGGCCGAGATCATCGTGGGTGTCGTCCTGATGCCACCCGACGAGCAGACTACGCTCCGGTTCGATCCAGTTGAACCAGTAGTACTCGTACGGATCGCCAGTCTGCAGTTGGAACCCGATCTCGACCCGCGCGCTCGTCACCGGATACTCGTCGTCATCGAGAAACTGGCGTGGGTCTACCTCAGCGACGACACGGTACGGACCGGCTTCGCGAGGTTCAGCACGTCGTCGTCGGACGTTATCGAATTCGCCGCTGAGCCGGTTCTGGATGCGGTCGTGGAGCCGCTTACTCTGCAAGTTCGCTCGATTAGCGAGGAAGACGACCATCAGGCGAGCGTCGAGGGAGAGTCAGTCCGCGGTGACGAGAGTTCGCTGACATCGTCGTACAGTTGGAGAGCGTGCTTCACGAGCCCGAGTTCCGTATTGATCGCATCCCACGTCGCGATCACGTTGCGACGTTCACGGAGTTCCTCTGCAGAGAGTTCCTCGTCAGCGAGTTGCTCCCGGAACTCGTCAAGTGAACTAGCGTCGTACTCCGTCGCCAACTCTTCCTGTTCCTCCTTCAGCTCCGTGAGCTGGCTCTCCAGTTCGTCACGCGAGTGGGCCTCGATCAAGTCCGTCACTTCGTCGAAGAGCATCCGGACCGGGTTCAGGTCGTACGCCTTCGTCCCTTCAAGCGTCGTCTCAGTGACCCAATCGTCACTCTTCAAGCGCTGGAGTTCATCGTCGGCCGTCGTGCGCGAGACATCTGCCCGGTCTGCGATCTCCTGAACCGGCGTTGGCTCGTCCAGCAATTCCACGACGTGCCGGACGCGCTCACGCCCACTCATACTTTCTGTCCACGATTCCGGATTCGGTTCGGTCATCGTACTAGCTCTCACACTGCGAGACTCAAATAATTTGTCTCTATTCAAATATTCAAAACGGTGGGCGGTTACCTGCGGAAGTGTCCCTCAGCAACCACCCGGAACAAGAGATAGCAGTGCTTGCTACAGTTCTCGCCGAATCACCGTATCGATCCGGTAATTATCGCTGCCCCATCCTCCTCACGTCACGCTTCCTTTCGGACCTCGTCGATTCGCTCGCGTCCACGCTCGTTGATCTTGTCGGCGATATCCCGCACGTCACTCTCGGTGAGTTCGCTCTCGCTCGTGAGTTCGTCCATCACTTCGAGCGCATCGATCTTCGCTCCGATTGCCTGCCGCGTGACCTCACTCCAGTTGATCTCCGGGTGCTTCTCCATTCGCTCTTTGAGGTCGTCGTCCACGTTGACCGTGATCGAGGGCATACAGGATACTATCGAATCACAGAATACTGTGTTTCTCGGTGTATCCAGTAATCCTCAATTTCGACCGGTTCAGGCCCAGCAAGGGACTTCGTTCACCAGCCGAACGAGCGCCTGCAGCGCCCATCGCCGAATTTTCTCTCGTAATCGAACGACTGCGACGGAGTGACTATCGATTTCGTCGCCTCTCGGTGGCACGTATCGGTCGTTCCGGAGCGACCGGGTCTCACGTATGAGTGTAGTCGACAGCAAGGGTTACACGCATTCAGTCTCAACTCCAACCCGAATGGCTGACTCGTTCTGGTATCCGTCAGTCGAGGACGTTCTTGCGATCCACGACGACATCGTCTCAGAGTATTCGGAGACACACTCCGGGGTCCAGAACCGTGGCGACGTTGAATTCGCCCTGAACTACATCACAAAGGGAAGTTTCGGGACCGTCCCGGAGACGATCCACGAGAAAGCGTTTCACCTCCTCCGACTGTTCGTGGCAAATCACCCGTTCGTCGATGCGAACAAGCGAACCGCACTCAACACGACGGTCGTGTTCTATCTGCTCAATGGATACCGATTCGAGTACGACGAAGAAATCAGATCTATACTCAAGCGCTTCGGGACCGACGAGGCGACTGTCGACGAGATGGCGGTCGTAGACTACCTCCGGTCCCACACTGTGGAGATCGACCTCGCGGGCGAAATTGACGCTTGGCGTGACGATCTGATACAGTACGGCGTGGACGAGTTGCTCCGGGATTCGTCAGATCCGAACGATTAATCCGGCCCGAACCGAACTACTCCCTATGGCGACCGAGGAAGAAGCGGAATCCGACTCGCCGCTCGACGAGATTATGGAAGATATCCGCCGAGAACTCGTTCGACGAGTCGCGGCGGCCGATCGGGACGCGAATCGGGAAATCTACGACGCACTCGAAAACGAGTAATCCTGCGGCGGCTTCGCTCTCAGAACGTCGAGTGGTCCCGTGTCAGGGGCAGCAAGGAATTTCGTTCATCGGTTGAACGAACGCCTGCAGCGCCCATCGCCGATCTCTCGCTCGTACTCGCACGACGGTAGCCGGGTGAACGTTGATTTCGTCGTCTTTCGGTGCGAGGAGATTGCGTTCGCTCGGATATCGAACGATCCTGAAACGCGGCAGTTTCGTCCCGTGGTTCGCGGCGTCCGAGTCGCGGTCTGATGGATCTAATCGTTGGCCCGTTGAGTGCGAAAAATGCGGGCGACACACGGCTGGTCACGACACGGAGGTGTGAGACGCTAGGGATGGTACGTCCCAGTTCAGAAGATGCCGGCGATGAATCCGAGTCCCATGACGACGAGAACGGTCGCCGAGAACAGCGGGAGGTACGGTGTGTACTTCTCAACTTCGTACTCCTGATAGCCGGCGATGAGGAGCATCGTCAACCCAACGATCCCGACGATGACTGTCAGCGCGTACGCGGTCATCAGTTCCAGACAGTACGTCGAACCGGCACAGAGTCCGATGATCTCGAACTCTTCCTCATGGGCGAATCCGAGGACGAATGCAAACCAGGCGATCCCGAACAGTCCGCGGTCGGCGTCTGTAGCTGGCTCAGTCCCGTGTTCGTGGGAATGTCCACCAAGCCGAGTTTTCACGCGTTCAACGAGCCCCTCTGAGGAATTTTCTTGCGACGGTGACGTGGCGTGATCGTGATGGGCGGACCGAGCTTCAGTGTGCTCACCGTGTTCGTGTTCGTGTTCGTGTTCGTGTTCGAGTTCGTGGTCGTGTTCGAGTTCGTGGTCGTGTTCGAGTTCGTGGTCGTGTTCGAGTTCGTGGTCGTGGGAGTGGCCGTGTGTGTACTCTCGAACACCGAGGCCGACGAGTAACACCCCTGCGACGATACTCACCGGGCCGCCGATGGTGATGCCGCCGAGGATCGAGATCGGTTCGTTCACTTGAGTCAGCTGGAAATAGGATTTCGCGTAGAAGAACACGCCAACCATCGCCAGACTGCTGATGAGGTGTCCGATTCCGATGAGGGAACTGGCGGCGAATCCGTAGAGCCACTTGTTGGATTGATCGAGCGCGTAGCTCGCAGCGACCGGCCATCCGTGTCCGGGTTCGACGCCGTGCACGAATCCCAGTGCTATCGTGCCGGCTAATAGTGGAAACGCTTCACCGTGGAGCATTCCCTCGTATCTCTATCGCTGCGCAGTATATCGGTTGTTAAGACTGGAATGACGGTTCCGTAATAATCGAGGAATCAAAACAGCAGGAGACCAACTGGGGAGTATGCGAACGAGTTTGAACGTGTCTCAGGATATTCTCGACGAGTTCGACGAGACGTGGCAGTCCGAAGGGTTGGACTCTCGCTCACGGGCGATTCGGGAAGCGATGCAAGAATACGTCGAAGGGCATTCACAACTCGAAGAGGTCTCGGGCGAGGTCGTCGCCGTTCTCGCCTTCGACTACCAGCATCACGAAGTGATTCACGATCTTCATTCCGCCCAGCATCAGTTTCAGGACGTCATCGAGACGATGAGCCACACCCATCAGGGTGACTGGTGTTTGGAGACGGTCTTCTGTCACGGAGATGCGGCCCGGGTCCGAGAGCTCGTGTATCGGCTCCGCGATTTCGATGGGGTTGGCCGCGTGAAAACGATGCTCCTCCGACCGGCTGCCTGAGCTGGGCCAAGATTACTGTTCCGTCATCTGAGAGATCCGAATAGCTATACTACTGGTTTTGCATGGTGTCAACATGAAGAAACGTGATATTCGTCGACACGCTGCGGAGTCGCCAATCGACGATATCGCCTATCTCACGCGGTCCGAACACCGGACACCCACACTCGTCGCACTCACAGAGCGTCCCCGGAGTCGCTCGGAACTCTGCGAGTTGGCCGGCGTTTCCTCCTCCACGATGCGACGAACGTTGGACGCATTCGAGGGTCGAACCTGGGTCCGCAAAGAGGGGTATCAGTACGTAGCCACGTGTCTGGGGGAAGCAATCGCGTCCGGGATGGCGGATCTGCTCGACCGGGTCGAAATCGAGCGAACGTTGCGTGACGTTTGCCACTTGCTCCCGGACGAAGTTATCGAGTTCACGGTCGAGACGAGTTCGGAGACGACGGTGACCGTCGCCGACCACGACGCGCCGTACCGCCCGGTGAGCCGATTCCGGTCGCTGCTCCTGGAGACCGATAGATTTCAGTTTCTTGGCGTCGATATCGCCTTGCTCGAACCCTGCCGGGAGGAGTTCCGACAGCGAATCCTCGACGGAATGCAGGCGGAGATCATCAATCCACCCGACGCCGCCAGATACGTCCTCTCGACGTACCCGGATCTTTGTTCCGAGATCCTCGAGACCGGCAATTTGAATCCGCTCGTCCACGACGATGTACCGCCTTACGGAATCAGTTTCTTCGACGATCGAATCGCGGTCAACGACTACGACCCCGAGGGGGCAGGAGTGGGGGTGTTAATCGACACCGACACACCGCCGGCGCACGAGTGGGCGGAATCGGTGTATTCGACGTACAAATCCGAGGCTCGACCACTCGAACCCCAACAAATCATCGGATAACGATTCATCGACGTTGACCAGGGGTGTTGGAGACGGGGGTACAACATCCCCGTTTCTGAACTGCAGCGGTTGACGTCTCTGCAGCCGGCGCAAAACAGACAGCACCTGCCGATATGGCACGAAGTAGCTACAACAGCCACCGGTCCGTAGTGCCTCTGGCGGGGGTGCAATGAAAACCATGGCAAACGAACGGGGAGTCACCCACGGAATAGATCTCGAAACACTCGACGAATTCGCGGAACGCGCAGCGAACGATCCAGAGGCCGTCCAGCTTGGCCTGGGTGCGTCCGCGACCTACGAAGGCACGGCTGCTCACAGCCTGGCGAAGATCGACAGCTACGAACTCGGTGGCGAAATGATCGCCCGCGAGACGCGTGACTACACGATCCCTTACGGGGGCTGGAGAGAAGTGCTGGACGCCGGCGGGTGGATCGGTGCAACGGACCGGATGGAACCAATCGAAGTTGCGCTGTCGGCGCTCGCCGCCTGCATCAACGTCGGTATCAGCATCAACGCCGCGGCAAACGGCGCCGACGTCGAGCACCTGCAGACGCAGGTCCGGGCCGACTTCGATCCGGCCGTGCTCTTCGACCTCGCGGAACTCAAGGAGGCCGATTCGGTCTTCGAGAACGTGACCGCCGAGATCGAAATCGAGGGCGAGGGCCTCGACAGGGATCTCATCGACGAGTGGGCACGGCGCGCGCCCGTCTACACACTCGTCTCGCTCGGTCAGGACGTCGAGATGGCCGTCGATACTCCCGCCCAGGTGGCGGACGACGACTGAACGGTGATCAGCAATGAGTGAATCACTCGACACGGACAAACTCGAACGCGAGGTCAAGTCGATGTACCAGGACGTCGCGGAGTCGGCCGACGCGGCGTTCCACTTCGAGACGGGTCGCGATCTCGCCGAACGCCTCGGGTACGATCCGGACGTCCTCACCTACGTTCCGGACGCGGCTATCGACTCGTTCGCAGGCGTCGGCTACTACTTCGACCTGGCCGACCTCGAACCAGGCGAGGACGTGCTCGACCTCGGCAGCGGATCTGGGATGGATGCCTTCTATGCCGCGACGAAAGTCACCGAGACCGGGTCGGTCGTGGGCGTGGACATGACGCCCGAGCAGGTCGAGAAGGCCACCGCCCTCGCCGCGGAGAGTGGCTTTCACAACGTGGGCGTCCGTCGGGGCTATATCGAGGACCTCCCGTTCGAGGACGCGTCGTTCGACGCGGTGATCTCGAACGGCGTCATCAACCTCTCCGCCGAGAAGGAGCGGGTCTTCGAGGAGGCGTACCGTGTGCTTCGGCCGGGGGGACGTTTCGCACTGTCTGACATCGTCAGCGAAGAACAGATGCCGGACAGTATCAAAACCGACGCGGACCTCTGGGCGGCCTGCATCGGCGGCGCCGAGCAGATCGACGGGTACACGACGTCCATCGAAGCAGCCGGCTTTTCGGTGACGGACGTTCGAGAAAACACGCAGTACGAATTCATCTCGGAGCGGGCGGCGAACGCGTGCGAGACGTACGGCGTCAAGAGTGTCTCTCTCGGGGCAACCAAGTGATCATCATGGCGACAAACCAACCGGTCGCAGACGAGCAGGGAGAACAGGTCCGACTCGAGTCACGCGTCCGGAACGGAGCAGTGTTGATGGCACTCGCCGGTGTCGCGTTCGTCGGATACGGAGTCGTGTTTCTCGTGATGAATTTCGTCGGGAGTGGCTTCGAACTCGGAGTCAGTACGCTGTCCGGGATGACGGCCGCTGATCTCGATCCGACCGTCGCGTACTACATCAGTCACTTGCACGTCGCGACCGCAGCGTTCATCATCTCGACGGGGATCGCAGTCGCCAGCCTGTCGTGGTACGGGGTGCGCCAGCGGTTGACGTGGGCGTGGGCGACCGCCATCGCGGCGGCGGTCGTCGGATTGGCACTCGCGTTGCCGATGCATTGGACGGGAGATGCGTTCTCCCACGACTGGCTGACACATCTCGGACCGATCTACCTGGCGACGGGGACCTTCGTCGTCGGAGCCGTGCTGGCGTACCGAGGTTTGGAAGCCGGCTGACCGTTGAACGACGGTAATTTTTCTATGACGATTTCAGGGCTGACGACACTATTGCATGCGGGCACGAGCCAAGAGCTGACGTTCTTGGCGTATCTGTATCGCGTCGTTCTCCACGTTGGGACCGTCGGAGGAATCGCTCTCCTCGCGTACTGGGTGATCGGGGGGTAGTACTGGCCCTCGTCGCACCACTATACTGAACCGGGGTGGAGTGTACGGAGAGCCACCGTGAGGGACAGGGCGCGTATGTTCCTCGGTACGGTCCCCGCGAAGGCGACCACGGCTGCTTCTTTATGTTCGATTGATCACTATGCTGCCTATGGACCGCGACGCATCCGTTTCGGGCGAACGGAACCTTCGTGAGGTAGTTCAGTTCTACCTTTTGGATCACAGGACAGCGCTAGGGAAGACACTCGATATCGCCTTGTTGGGACTAAATCTGGTGTTCGTCGGCATCTTCGTCGTCGAAACGTACCCGATTGCCGCCGAGTTACGATCTCTCCTGTGGAACCTCGAAGTCGGCATCGCGTTCGTTTTCGCCGTAGAGTATCTATTACGATTGTACGGCGCCCCCGACCGGACGGCAGAATTTTTCAACGGACACACGATGGTGGATCTGATCGCAATTTTACCGACGCTCTTCGTCTTCGTGTCTCCGGCGTCGGTTAGCGCGTTGCAGATCGGGTTTCTGCGGACGGTTCGGATCGTCCGCGTGCTGCGGTTCTACCGGTTCACCGAGGACGCGGAGTTTTTCTTCGGGACGGTTACGGACAACGCCCTGCGCGCCGGGAAGCTCCTGTTGACGATTTTGGTCCTCCTGTTCATCTCGGCTGGAGTATTCTACAGTGTAGAACGAACGGCGAATCCCGACGTTACGACGTTCGGTGACGCGTTCTACTACGCCGTCATAACACTATCGACGACCGGATTTGGCGATATCATCCCCGTCACGTCCGCCGGCAGGTGGGTGACGGTCGGATCGATACTGGCCGCCATCATCGTCATCCCACGACAGGCGAGTAAGTTCGTCAGGGAGTGGACGTCGAAGGAGAAAATCAACGTCACATGTCCACAGTGTGGTTTGGAGTATCACGACCCGGACGCGTCACATTGTAAGGCCTGCGGGCACGTCATTTACCAAGAAATCGACTCCAGGGAGTAAGTAGCCACCCTACGTGTCGAGAGCGCCACCGGCGGTCTTTCCAGCCGGTCGGAATCGCTATCGGGAGCGGTACCGACGCCGCGGTCCAGTCGGCCGATGTCGTCCCCGTCTAGAACACCCCGATGGACGGGGTTCGGCTCGTGAAGCTCAGCAAGGCGAGCTACCGGAAGATGGGGGAGAACATCGCCTGGGCGGCCGGGGACAACGTCTTCGCCATCCCGCTTGCCGCTGGAGTGTGGCGCCGATCGGACTCTTGCTCTCGCCGGCGTGGGTGCGTTGTTGATGTCGCTCTCGACGGAGAGAGTCTCGGTCACAGTAGATAACTCGCAGATTCACCGTGTAGAAGCACAGATCCACGGAAGAGTTAAGAAGTCACCTGCGTAACCGTAAGAAGATACGCCGGTGAAACTAATCCTTCCACCGGCACGCAGTCCAGTTCTGTGTTCCAACCACCGCACTGTTGCGTGCCACCCTGGTCACTCTCCGTGGCTGGGTTCACAGGGACCCACGTTTGCCTAACCGATGAGCAACGATCCAATCGAAGACCCACAGACTGTCGCGATTGAGCAACTCGAACAGTTCGGGTTGAGTGCCTACGCCGCACGGACGTTCGTCGCGCTCTCCAGCCTCGGTACGGGAACGGCGAGGGACATCAGCCAGGTGTCGGAGGTGCCACGCACTCGAGTGTACGACGCTATCGACGAACTACACGAGCGGGGACTCGTCGATATCCTCCAATCGTCGCCCAAGCTGTTCTGGGCCATCTCCGGCGAAACCGCGAGTCGAACACTCGAACACGAGCTACGGCACCGCACGGAACTCCTCCGGACGGCGCTGAGTGAACTCGAACCCGTCGAACGGCGGGCGGAGCAGCGCGGCGTCTGGACGGTCGACGGACAGACTGCGGTCACGGAACGCGTCCTGGATTTCTTTGCCAGTGCAGACGACGAAATCGTCTACATGACCGTCGAAGAGCTGCTCACCGAGGACCTGATCGAGGGGTTAGGCGAGGCCGCAGAGCGGGGGGTTTCGATCAAGCTTGCCGGGGTGTCGACGGAGGTTCAGGAACGCATTCAGGACGAGATCCCCGGCGCAACGATGTTCGAGTCGCTGTGGGTCTGGTCGGACACGTCGGCGGGACGGCTCATGATGGTCGACGGGCGAAAAACCCTCGTGAGTGCCCTCGTCAACGGCGCGGACGTGCGTCCCACCGATCCGCGGTCGGAGACCGCCATCTGGGGCGAGGGTGACACGAACAGTCTGGTCGTGGTTCTGAAGGCAATCTTCACTTGGCGACTCGATGTGGAGGAAGGGCTCCAATGAATCGACCGTCCACAGTATGAATCCGCACCGCCAGAATCGACGTGGGCGGACACCCGCATCGACGTACTGACGGCAGCACTCGTGACGAGGAGACGATCACGGCCCGGTTACCGATGCGGGCGGCGTCGTTCGGGCGGAGTACGACTGGTCGTCGCTGCGGGCACCTCGACGCCGGAGTTCGCCGTCTCGCTGGTGGCGATGCGGCAAGGACGGCTCGGCGTCTCCGTCGGGAACGTCGTCGGGAGCAACGTCTTCGACGTGCTCGTGTGTTGGGCGTGGCGGCTGTCATCCGGTCGCTGTCGTTCGGGTCCGTTGTATGGCGCATCGTCGTCACCGTGGTCGGGATCGCAGCGCCGTGGACGGGGCGACAGCTCTCGGGACCGGAGGGAGTGTGGTTCACTGCCTCGGAGGTCGGACGGTGGCACCTGGGACTGGGCGGACGAAAGTCCCGTCGCGGCTCGTCCCGGCTCACGCGGCGGGATCGCGATCTAGCAAGAGCCCCTGTGCCATGAGTCGCCGGGCGATCACGACGAGACCGTTCCCGAACCCCTCACCGAAGATCGCCTGTTCCGCTTTCGTCTCCGGCATGATGGAACTCACGAGGATCGTCGAGCGGTCGATCAGTAACAGACGGCCGATTGCGGTCTCGTCTTCGGCGGCGTCCTCGCCGTGTAACCACTCCAGGCCCGAGGTGAACGTCGTGGCATCTGGCACGACCGTTCGGATTTGCTCTTGCAACGGTTCGGTTACCGCACCGATGAGCAGTTCGACGCCGTCGCCGACCTTGTTGAGAGTGGCGACGAGATCCTCGGTCAGTAGCGACTCGTCGCCGATGACGAGAACGATCTCCTCGGTCGCCGTCTCGATGAGTTCTTCCGTTCGATTTTCGATCCCGTCGTGCCCGGACATCGCCCACACCTGCTGGACGGCGTCATCGTCGCCCTCTCCGACGATTTCGACTGTGTCGAGGGCGTCGTGAAGGCGCCCGACGCGGGCCTCGTACTGGTCGCGTAGCGTCTCGGTCGCTTGGTCCAGTGAAACCGCGCGAAACTCCTGTGGACTCGAATGCTGGATCTGAACTAAGCCCTGTGCTTCCAGCACCCGGATCGCGTCGTACACCCGCGTCCGGGGCACTTCGGTCAGCTCGCTGAGTTGCTTCGCGGTTCCCGTCTCTACCCGTGTCAAGCCAACGAAACACCGTGCTTCGTACTCTTTCAATCCGAGTTGCTGGAGTATTTCGGTCGCCTCTTCGATGTTTTTGGATGCGTTCATTGTGTCCCAACCATCCCGTCCGAACGGGAGCAGACTAGTTCTCAGTCGGGACCACTGATAGGAGTTGTCACTCTAACCACGATTCACATGTCGCCTACGTCGGTCGGGACTCCGAACACCGGAACGATAAACCGGCGCTCACGCCCTCCATACCGAGTCTTCTTGACGTTCGTTTTTCGTCGCCCCCCTCGGATACTGATTTCGGCGTGAAGAAATCGCGATTTCAGAAATCGAAGGAACGGCGCCGTCTACTACCAGACAGTCGCATCCGCGACACGGAACCCCTCGCCGCTGGAGTCCCGTCCAGCCAGCAGCGGCCGTCCGGCCAGCCGCAACGGGACCTTTCGCGGGCGATATTGCTCGCAAGCGTATCTGAACGCACCCACAAGGCCCACAAGGCACTTGCAGGGCCCCCGAGAACGTCCACCGATGGATCGCCGCCGAGTAGCCCTCCTGCTCGTCGTCCTCGGGGTACTCTGTCTCCCGGCACCGCAGTACCTCGGTTGGGCAGCAGAGGCCACGTCCCCGCCCGCACAGACCTCCCAGATATACGCTGCCGAGCCAATCGACCTCGACGACGAGTCCGACCAAAAGCGATTCGTCGACCGGCACGGCCACGAAATCGTGCTCGCCGACTATCAGCTCACGACCCGGTACGACGACGACACCTACCGCTCGGTCAACGTCACTCGCCGCGCTCTGGAGTCGGCGATGGCGAACGGTTCGGCCACGGTTTCGGACGCCGGTGCCCGTGCGGACCTCCGGGCAATCGCCGCCGAGTACGAGTTCGTTCGTGACAGTACGGCGGGGTACTACCGCCTGACCGTCGAGGCGAACGGCTCGACCGTCCGCGCCGAGTCCGTCTCGCTCGCCCCGGTCGCCACCGCCACGGCCGAGCAGGCGCCCCGCTACGAGGACCTCTCGGCCGGTGAGCGACGCACCGTCGACAACGTGCTGGACAACGCCACGGCGGACGACGCGGGCTACCGCCCGCGGGTGAACGATCCGTACGTCGACCAGCTACCGACCGCAATCTGGAGGGGTGACACGCTCTACAGCATCTACACGTACGGCCACGTCGACGACTTCGGACCCGGGTTCGGCGGCTTCGTCCTCGGTCTCGGCGTCGCGGCGCTCGGTATCGTACTGGTGCTCGCCGGTGGCGGGCTGTACGCCTACGACCGCTGGTCCGAGTAGGGTTCGCTACCCCGGATGCACACGTCTCTCGATGCGTTCGTGGGGACCGATCTGCGCGACGAGCGGACGCGAGGAGACGGAAGCGGCCGGGAACGTTTTTCACTCTCCTCAGTAATCTACTGGTATGCACTCCCCTCACGCCGGTCGCATCGAGCCACCAGCACGATCGATCGGGGAGACGGACCCGATCACCGTTCTGCACGTGGACGACGAGATCGATTTTCTCGAGATGGCGGTACAGTTCCTCGAACGGGAACGGGACAGCATCGTCGTCGAAACGGCGACGAGCGCGAGCGCGGGAGTAGAGCGGCTCTCCGAAGTCGACGTCGATTGTATCGTGAGCGACTATCAGATGCCCGGGATGGACGGGTTAGAATTTCTGGAGATCGTTCGCGAGGAGCACCCAGATCTCCCGTTTATTCTCTTCACCGGCAAAGGCAGTGAGGAGGTCGCTAGCGACGCTATCTCCGCCGGCGTTACCGATTACCTGCAAAAGACTATCGGCTCCGACCAGTTCACCGTCCTGTCCAATCGAATCGAAAACGCCGTACGCCAGGTTCGAACGGAACAGCGGTTCGAAGAGAGTCAGCGGCGCTTTCAAACACTGCTCAGTAACCTCCCGGGTATGGTCTACCAGTGCGAGTACGAGCGGGAATGGGCGATGAACTTCGTCAGTGACGGCTGTGTCGAACTCACGGGATACGACCCTCCGGATCTGGTCGAGGGAACGGTCAGTTACGGAGCGGACGTGGTGCATCCGGATGATCGGGATCGCGTCTGGAACGCGGTTCGTGAGGCGGTAGCGACACGAGATCCGTTCCGCATCGAATATCGAATCCGAACTGCGGACGGCGCGGAGAAGTGGGTCTGGGAACAGGGCCGAGGCGTGTTCGAGGAGGGGCGCGTCGTCGCTCTCGAAGGATTCATCACCGACGTCACAGACCGGAAGCGATCGGAGACGACGCTCGAATACCAGTCCTCGTTACTGGAAGCACAGGCGGAGGCAATGATCGATGGACTGCTCGTCGTTGACGAGGACCGAAACGTCGTCTCCTACAACCACCAGTTCGTCGAAATGTGGGGGATTCCAGACGATTCCGTCGAGACAGGGTCGGACGAAGCCCTGTTGGACTGGATCGATCACGCGGTCGCGGACCCGGACGAATTTTCGGAGCTGGTCGAAGAGCTGTACGAGAACCGCGAAGAGACGGGCCGAGACGAGGTCCAGCTCACGGATGGGCGGGTCTTCGACCGCTATTCAGCACCGGTCACCGGCGGCGACGGCACCGATTACGGCCGGCTGTGGATGTTTCGCGACATCACCGAGCGCAAAGAGCGCGAACGGGAACTCACCGAAAAGCGAGAGAAGTACTCGACGCTGGTCGAACGGAGTCACGATGGCATCACGATCATTCAGGACGGGAGGTTCGTCTTCGTCAATGCCCGGTTCGCGGAAATAACTGGCTACGAGGCGACCGATCTTCTCGGAATGTCGTTCATCGAAGTGATCGATCCGGCGGATCGGTCGCTGGTTCGAGACCGATACGAGCGTCGACTCGACCCGGAACGTGAGGACCCCCCGTCCCGGTATCGGGTGACCTTCGAGACGCAGGAGGGGAGCCAGCGAGTCGCAGAAGTGAGTGCAGCGCAGATCCATTACGAAGGGGCGACGGCCGATCTCGCATCCATTAGAGACGTCACCGAACAGCAACAGTACGAAGAGGAGCTCGAAGAACTGAACGAGAAGTTGGAGATCCTCAACCGGATCGTTCGTCACGACATCCGGAACGATATGACGGTCGTCCTCGGCTGGGCGGAGACGCTCGACGAGCACCTCGACGAGGCGGGCGAGGAACGGCTCGAGAAGATCGTCGGTAGTAGCGAACACGTCGTCGAACTGACCGAGATCGCCCGGGACTACGTCGAGACGCTGGCGAGCGACGACGAGATGGACACCCATCCGACGCCGCTCCAGCCGATGCTCGAAAAGGAGATCTCCCTCTGTCGGGAAGCGTACTCGGACGCGGAGATTTCCGTTCGGGGGTCGATCCCCGACGCCGAGGTTCGGGCGAACGAAATGCTCTCGTCGGTCTTCCGAAATCTGCTGAACAACGCCGTCCAACACAACGACGAGGATACGCCAGTGGTCGAGATCGTTGCTGCAGAGCGCGAGGACGACGTGCGGGTGACGATTTCCGACAACGGACCGGGTGTGCCCGAAGGGCAACGGGAGACGATCTTCGGAAAAGGGGAGCGGAGTCTCGATAGTCCGGGGACGGGCATCGGGCTCTATTTGGTCCAGACGCTCGTCGAGCAGTACGGCGGCGACATCCGAGTCGAGGATAACGATCCGGAAGGTGCGGCTTTCACGCTGACGCTCTCGAAACCCCAGTGAGAACGCAGCCACGTTGCTGCTCGAACGCTGGCCGTCACGCTCTCCGGCAACGCCGTCGGCGGCGACGGGCAAAACGGGTTGGTGGGCGTGCACCGCTCCAGGACACGCGACGAGCGACGCCGCGCAGCCACGCGGGTCGTCCCCGGTAAACCGACGCCTCATTTTTTACCCCGTCCCGGCGATGACTGTTGCATGTTCGACAAACTTCTCTTTCCGACCGACGGGAGCGACGGTGCGGCCGCCGTCTTCGATCACGTCCTCGACGTGGCCGACGCCCACGACGCGACGGTTCACGTCCTCAACGTGGCGAACACGACGCGAGAGAGCGTCACGCAGATTCAGGGCCAGGTCGTCGACGCGCTCGAACAGGCCGGCGCTCGAACGGTCAAGGAGGCGGCGGCGCGTGCCAGCGAGCGCGGCGTCCCGACCGTCACCGAGGTGCTGCAGGGCGAGCCGTACCGCACCATCGTCGACTACGCCGAAACGTACGACGTCGACCTCGTGATCATGCCGACCCACGGTCGACGCGGTCTCGAACGCTTCCTCCTCGGGAGTACGACCGAACGTGTCGTCCGGCGATCCGACGTCCCCGTGCTGACGATCCGACCGGACGAGGACGTGACCGTCCGGTATCCGTACCGGACCGTGTTGATCCCGACCGACGGGAGCGATCCGGCAAACGCGGCCCTCGGCGTCGGTCTCGACGTGGCGAGCGCCACCTCCGCGGCCGTCCACCTCCTCTCGGTCGTCGACGTGACGAGTCTCGGTGTCGACGTGCGCGCCGATATCCAGTCGACCGCACTCGAAGAGGGGGCGAGGGAGATCCTCGATGCGGCCGCGGAGCGGGCGACGGAGGCCGGCGTCGATCCCGCCGCCACCGCCGTCGAGTTCGGCGGGTCGATCACTCGCGAGATCCGAGCCTACGTCGCCGATCACGACGTCGACCTCGTGGTCGTCGGCACCCACGGCCGAACGGGGTTCGACCGGTACGTCCTCGGGAGCGTCACGGAGCAACTCGTGCGGACGGCGTCGGTACCGGTGCTGACGGTCCGAGAACCTCCCGCGGAGACGTGACGGTGACACCGCGCGCAGATCGCCGCCGGCAAATTATCACGCGCTGGAAACGGCGGACAGGTTTATTTCGTCGAACGGTCGACGGCGGGTATGCAGGACTCCGAAGCCGTGTTCGGGCGCGGCAGCCTGAACGCGCAACTGTCGGTCGACGACCTCATGAAGGAGTGTGGACTCGACGAACGGGAAATCGAGTGGCGAAAGGAATTTATCGGATTCGACGAGACTGACGCGCAGAGACTCGCTGAACTGGAGGGTATCTTTCGGGAACACGCGGATCGGATCGCGGACGACTTCTACGACAACCTCACGGAGTACGAACAGCCGGTCGACGTCTTCGACCGATCCGAGAAGAGCATCGAGCAACTGAAGCGGACGCAGTCGGCCTATCTGGTCACGATGGCCGGCGGCGACTACGGGATGGAGTACTTCCGTAACCGCGCCCGCATCGGCAAGCTTCACGACCTGCTCGAGATGCCGATGAAACTGTACATCGGGCAGTACGGCGTCTACTACGACCTCCTCGTCCCGCTGTTGCTCGACCGGATGGGGGAGCGACTGGCCGACCAGGTGCTCGACGAGACGGGGGCGACGGACGAGGCGGCGGTCGAACGCGCCGTGCAGTCCGTGCTCGACGTCGGGCAGGAAGAACTGCTCGCAGTCCTGCGTCTCATCAATCTGGACATGCAGGTGGTCGCGGACACGTACATCCACTCGTACAATCAGAAGCTGGAAGACAGCATCGACGAGCGAGAGCGTCTCATGACCGAGGTCGAGCGCGACCTGGCCGATCCGATGCGGGAGTTGCGAGAGTCCGCGGAGGAAGTGTCGGAGCGAACGACGTCTATCGACCACCGCACCGACGAACAGGTCGAGTCGATGACCGAGGTGGCGGGCGAGGTGTCGAACATGAGCGCCACGGTCGAGGAGATCGCGTCGACCGCGGACGAGGTGGCGGCCACGAGCAGACGTGCCGAGGAACTGGCCGCCGACGGGCAGGAGGCGGCGACCGAGACTATCGACGTGATGGAGCGTGTGAGCGAATCCTCCCGGGACGTGGCGAGCGACGTCGACGCTCTGGAGAGCCGGGTCGACGAGATCGACGAGGTCGTCGAGGTGATCAACGACATCGCGGACCAGACGAACCTGCTGGCGCTGAACGCGTCCATCGAGGCGGCGCGGGCGGGCGAGGCCGGTGACGGCTTCGCCGTCGTCGCCGACGAGGTGAAGAGCCTCGCCGGCGAGTCACAGCGCCACGCGAGCGACATCGAAGGGATGGTGAGCGAGATCAAAGCCGAGACCGCGGAGACGGTCGACAGCCTCGAAGCGACGACCGACGAGATCGACCGCGGGATGGCACAGATCGAGTCGGCGATGGCGAGACTGGAGGAGATCGTCGACGTCGTCCGGGACGCCTCACGGGGGATTCAGGAAGTCTCCGAAGCGACCGACGATCAGGCCGCCTCGACCGAAGAAGTCGCCAGCATGATCGACGGGCTGGTCGAGCAGGCCGAACGCGTCTCCGACGAGGTCGAACGGGTCGCGACGATCAACGAGACGCGGACGGCCCAGATCCGCGACATCGACGAAGCCGTCCAGCGACTCGGGACCGACTGATCGGGGCGGGCACTCCGGCACGCTCGTCTCGCGGCGGACGTGGCGCGGGTGGGGTATTCAAGGTCCCCGGTGCTGAATCGGGGTCGTAGCATGATCGGGAGCGACGAAGCGTGGTAGCCGACTGGTTCACCCAGCTGTTCGGGACCGATCCGGTCGTCCACGGTCTCGTCGGTGGCGTCGTCATCGCGGCGCTCAACCTCCTGGGGGCGTCGCTCGTGTTCGTCTGGCGAGATCCGTCGGAGCGGGCACTCGACGGCGCGCTCGGCTTCGCGGCCGGCATCATGCTCGCGGCCAGTTTCACGAGCCTCATCATCCCCGGCATCGAGATCTACTCGAACGGAGACCCGATCCCCGTCCTGCTGGGGGTGGCGCTCGGCGCGCTCTTTCTGGACCGGTCCGACGTGCTGGTCCCGCACGCACACTACCTCGTCTCCGGTCGGCGCCGATCCGACGCCGCAGCGGCGGACGACGACCTCCCTATCGACGACGAGCGACTCGCTGGCGTCGTCCTCTTCGTCCTCGCGATCACCCTGCACAACATGCCGGAGGGGCTCGCGGTGGGCGTCGGGTTCGGGAGCGGCGACCTCGGGACGGCGATTCCGCTGATGCTCGCCATCGGCATCCAGAACATCCCGGAGGGGCTGGCGGTGTCGGTAGCGGCGATCAACGCCGGGCTGGATCGCCGGACGTACGCCGTCTTCGCGGGGATTCGGTCCGGAGTGGTCGAGATCCCGCTCGCGGTGCTCGGCGCGTACGCCGTTGGGACGGTCTCGTCGCTGCTCCCCTACGCGATGGGTTTCGCCGCGGGGGCGATGCTTTTCGTCATCAGCGACGAGATCGTTCCGGAGACGCACACTCGCGGCAACGAACGCGTCGCCACCCTCGGGACGCTCCTCGGCGTGATCGTGATGCTCTATCTCGACATCGCGCTCGGCTGATCCTGGCGGTGTTCCCAACTGGCTGGAAAGATAGGGGTTCATATATCGGCAGCCGTCCTACATCGACCAACAATGTGCGGAGGCGGAGACCTCACGTTCCACTGTCCGGACTGTGGCGAGGCCATGGCGGTGAACGAGCCGATGCGAGAGGCGTTGCTCGATCACGGCTGTGTGGTCTGTGGAACGTCGATCTCGCCGAACGCGTTTTCGCCGCTCGACTGAGCGACGGGAGCCGGATCGATAGGTGGACAATTATAAACGGTCCCCCCGCAATTCCCAGGCAGACGACACGCATGACCGTGGAGCAACAGACCGTGATGACGGACGCCGAAACCGACGCGCTCCTCGAACGTCGCGAGACCGGCGTCCTGTCTCTCTCTCGCGCCGACGACCCGTACGCGATCCCGGTTTCGTACGGCTACGACGCGAGCGCCCGGCAGTTCTGTATGCGGCTGGTGGTGGCGCCCGACGGCGAGAAACAGCGGTTTCTCACCGATTCGACCCACGCCCGCTTCGTCGTGTACGAGGAGGGCGAGACGACGTACCGGAGCGCCATCGCCGACGGTCGGCTAGAACTCATTCCGAGGGCGGAACTCACGCCCCAGCACGTCGAGCAGTACGGGTCGGCGAAGCGCCCGCTGTTCGAGATGTGGGCGGAGCCGAAAGCCGACCTCGATATCCTGCTGTACGAACTCGATCCGTCGACGCTGAGCGGGCGTCGGATCGACGTCGCGGACGACGCCTGATCACGCCTCCAGGATCGCGTCCAGCAGTTTCGTCTGGGCGGCCGCCAAATGCTCCGAGAACGTCGACCGCGAGATGTCGAGCGCGCCGGCGACTTCCCCCGCGTTCGCCCCTTTGGGGCGTTCGAAGTACCCCATCCGGTGGGCGGCTTCGAGCACCTCCCGCTGTCGCTCGGTGAGTCGTCCCCGGTCGACGAAGACGAGGTCGTGATCGGCGTGTTCACCCTCCGAGCGGAGGAGTCGGCGGATGTCGACGCCGGAGTATCGCTCCCGAAGCGTCGTGATGATCCCTCGCAGTTCCTCGATGTCGGCGGCGTGAAAGACCAGGTACAACAGTCCGTCGTGTGTGTGGACGTCGACGACTGGGCAGCCGAACTCCTCGACGGACTCGCACGGACAGCCCTGTCCACGGGGGCGACTGAGCCGATAGACCGCCTTCGAGCCGTACGTGAACACCGACGTCAGGTCCTCGTCTATCGACGGCTCGTCGGTCGCCGCGCCGTCGAGCATGAACTCCTCGGTCACCGTCCCCGACCCCTCGGGACCGATACCTCTGGAGATGGAGAGTGTAGACGCGCCGGCGTCGGACGCGGCCGTCGCGACGGGACACGTCCCGTCCGCGTCGACCCGTAGCTCCGCGCGGATACCCGAACCCATTGGAACGAACGTTCGGGACCCAGACCCCTAAGTTTGTCTCCCAGCCGGAAAGTGGCGATTCGAATATAAACCCCCCTCAGTATGGTGGGTGTACACTGGTCTGGGTAGACACCGTCGTTCGGCGTGACCGACGATGGCTATCGCAACACCCCCCCGCGCCGAACGCTCGCCCCGTGAAACGACCGTCGACGACGAACAGGACGTCCAGGCGATTCTGCACGCGCTGCAGGACGACGACTGCCGTGCGGTGCTGGACGCGACGGACGAGGCGCCGCTGTCCGCGAGCGAACTCGCCGACGCCTGTGACCTGCCGCTCTCGACGACGTACCGAAAGCTCGACACGCTCACCGACGTCGGACTGCTCGCCGAACGAACCCGACTCTGTCCCGACGGCAAGCACGCCAGCGAGTACGTGCGCGTGGTCGACGAAGTGACCGTCGACGCCGACGCCGGCTTCGAACTCACCGTCTCTCGCCGGGAGCCGCCCGAACACGGCGCGCTCCTCGGCGAAGAGCGCTGACCGGCGGCCAGCGGGAGCTATCGTCACTTCGCCCGGCGGCCAGCGGCACCTACACAATTATACATTACTGTCCCGACAGCTAGGGTGCATGCCATCCGAGGAGACACTACGGGCGCTGTACACCGACATGGTGACGGCGCGCTACTACGAGGAACGACTACAGGAGGAGTACCTAGAGGGCAAACAGCCGGCGTTCGACATCTCGGCCGGTCCCATCCCCGGCGAACTGCATCTCGCCGCGGGACAGGAGGCGGCCGCCGTGGGCGTCTGTCACCACCTGCGCGAGGACGACGTGGTGACCGCCCCGCACCGGCCCCACCACGTCGCCATCGCGAAGGGCGTCGACCTGGAGCGGATGACGGCCGAGATATTCGGCCGCGAGACGGGGCTCGGAGCGGGGAAGGGCGGCCACATGCACCTGTTCGACCCCGAGGTCAACTTCGCGTGTAGCGGGATCATCGCGGAGGGCTGTCCGCCCGCGGTGGGTGCCGGTCTCGCGGCGAAAAAGCGGAACACGGACGGCGTCGCCGTCGCGTATCTCGGCGAGGGCGCCATCGATCAGGGCGCCTTCCTGGAGTCGCTGAACCTCGCCGCCGTCCACGACCTGCCCGTCGTCTTCGTCGTCGAGGACAACGACTGGGCGATCAGCATGCCGAAAGAGCGGGTGACGGACGTCGAGAGCGCCGCCGCGCGCGCCGGCGGGTTCGACATGCCCGGCGTCCAGGTCGACCGGGACGACGCCGTCGCCGTCTACGAGACCGCCGCCGAGGCGGTCGGCCGCGCCCGCGACCGGAACGGGCCGACGATCCTCGCCGTCCAGGTCCACCGACGGATGGGGCATTTCATGGGCGATCCACAGGACTACCGCTCCGACGAGGATCAGGAGGCTGCGATGGAGCGCGACTCCATCGAGCGCATGGAGACCCACCTCCACGATCACGGCGTCGACGACGACGCCATCGCCGAGATGCGCGACGCGGCCCACGACCGCGTCGACGACGCCATCGAGTGGGCGAAAGCCCAACCGAAACCCGACCCCGCGGACGCCTACGAGGGCGTCTTCACGAATCCGCCGTCGGGCGTGACCGACGCCGAACCCGATTTCGACCTCGCGGAGACGGGAGGTGAGGAGCCATGACCGTCGACCGCGAACTGACGATGAGCCGCGCCATCGTCGAGGCCATCGGCGACGAGATGCGCGCTGACGACGAGGTGTTCTACATGGGCGAGGACGTCGCCGACTACGGTGGCATCTTCGACAGCACGCAGGGGCTACTGGAGGAGTTCGGCTACGATCGGATCATGGACGTGCCGATCAGCGAGACGGCGTATCTCGGCGCGGCCGTCGGCGCCGCCCAGCAGGGGATGCGCCCCATCGCGGAACTGATGTTCGTCGACTTCTTCGGCGTCGCGATGGACCAGATCTACAACCAGATGGCGAAGAACACGTACATGAGCGGCGGGTCGGTGAGCGTCCCCATGACCCTGACCACCGCCGTCGGCGGCACCTACAGCGACGCCGCCCAGCACTCCCAGACCCTCTACGGCACCTTCGCCCACCTGCCGGGGATGAAGGTGGTCGTCCCCTCGACTGCCTACGACGCCAAGGGGCTGATGCACAACGCCATCCGCGACGACGATCCGGTCGTCTACATGTACCACAAGCGCCTGATGGGGCTGGGCTGGCTGCCCGCGCCCGAGGGACCGAAGACGCCCGTACCCGAGGAGGACTACACCATCCCCTTCGGCCGCGCCGACGTGAAACGCGAGGGGGCGGACGTCACGGTCGTCACGCTCGGCCTGCACGTCCACCGCGCGCTCGACGCCGCGGCGTCGCTGGCGGAAGAGGGGATCGACTGCGAGGTGATCGACCTCCGGACGCTCGTCCCCCTCGACCGGGAGACGGTCGTCGACTCCGTCCGCAAGACCGGCCGGCTGGTGGTCGTCGACGAGGACTATCGCTCGTTCGGCCTGACGGGTGAAATCGTCTCCACCGTCGCGGACGAGGCGCTCGACGCGCTGGAGGCCGTCGAACGCGTGGCGATTCCCGACGTGCCCATCCCCTACGCCCGGGAACTGGAGACAGAGGTGGTGCCCGAGGCGGCGGACATCGAGACGGCGGTTCGGACCGTCCAATGAGCGGGAACGACCGCGTCCCGGTCGTCGCCGAGGGTGCGTGGACCGACGACGTCGACGAGGAGGAGGGCGTCGTCGTCAACTGGTTCGCGAACGTGGGTCGGCACGTCGCGGCCGGCGAGAGCCTCTGTGAGATCCAGGTCGAGAAGGTGAGTGTCGATCTGACGGCTCCGGTCGACGGCGAACTCGTCGAGATCGTCCGTGACGAGGACGAAGCGTTCACCGTCGGCGACACGCTGGCGTGGCTCCAGCCGGAGGAGTGACCGTGTCCGACGCCGCCACTCCGGCACCCCGGACCGTCCGCGAGGAGCGCACGCCGAGTCCGATGCGAAAGACCATCGCGACCCGCCTGCAGGAGAGCTACCGCGAGGCCGTCCACGTGACGGTGCACCGCGAGGTCGACGCCGAAGCGCTGGTCTCCGCCGCGGACGCGGCCGACGTCTCCATCACGGACGTCCTGCTCCGCGCGCTCTCTGACGCGCTCGCGGCCCACCCCGCGTTCAACGCCACGTTCGAGGACGGCGTCCACCGTCTCTACGAGGAGCACAACGTCGGCGTCGCCGTCGCCGTCGACGACGGGCTAGTCGCGCCGGTGATCGCGGACGTGGGCGGCACGTCCCTCGCCGAGGTCGCGGCCGAGCGCCGTCGGCTGACCGAGGCGGTCCAGTCCGGCGACTACGCGATGGCCGACCTCCGCGGCGGGACCTTCACCGTCTCGAATCTGGGGCCGCTCGGGGTCGACAGCTTCACGCCGATCATCAACCCGCCTCAGATCGCCATCCTGGGCGTGAATCGGGTTCGAGAACGCGCGCGACCGACCGAGGACGAGGACGTCACGTTCCGACCGACCCTCCCCCTCGATCTGAGCTTCGACCACCGGGTCGTCGACGGCGCCGACGCCGCGCGGTTCCTCGGGACGCTGGCGGAGGGAATCGAGACCGCCGAGGCGTCCGCGGTCGACTGACCGGCGGTCCGATCCGCCATCAGTGGACGTTTTGTGCGGGGGCGAGTAGCGGCGTTCGATGACCCTCGCGACCGGGGCGTGGTACGTCGCCGTCGCCGCCGCGTCGGCCGTCGTCGTCTGGAAGGGGAGCGGGTTTCTCGACCGGTCGAGCGAGCGGCTGGCGAGACACTACGGCCTGCCGCCTATCGTCCGGGGCGCCATCGTCGCCGCGGTCGGATCGAGCATGCCCGAGCTGTCGAGTACCGTCCTCGCGACGCTCCTCCACGGCCAGTTCGACCTCGGGGTGGGCGCCATCGTCGGCTCCGCCGTGTTCAACATCCTCGTCGTCCCGGCGGCCAGCGCCCTCTCACGTCGGCGCGAACTCGGGGCGAGTCGTACGCTCGTCTACAAGGAAGCGCAGTTCTACATGCTCGCGGTGTCGGTCCTGCTGTTGACGTTCGCCTTCGCCGTCATCTACGCACCGGCCGAGAACGAACGACTCGTCGGGACGATGACCCGGCCGCTCGCGCTCGTCCCCGTCTGCCTCTACGCGCTCTACGTCTTCATCCAGTATCAGGACTTCGCGGACCACGACTCGGAGTCGAGCGACTCCGTCTCGGTCGGTCGGCGGTGGCTGGAACTGCTCGTCGGTCTCGTCCTGATCGTCGTCGCCGTCGAGGGACTGGTCCGGGCGGCCATCGGCTTCGGCGATTTGCTCGACACGCCGGCGTTCGTCTGGGGGCTCGTCGTCGTCGCCGCGGGGACGAGCCTCCCCGACCTGTTCGTGAGCCTTCGGGCCGCCAACGACGGCCCGGACGGGGGCGTCACGAGCATCGCCAACGTCCTCGGGAGCAACACGTTCGACCTGCTGATCGCGGTGCCAGCGGGAATCCTGATCGCCGGTAGGGCGACCGTCGACTTCGCCGCCGCCGTCCCGATGATGGCCTGTCTGACCGTCGCGACGCTCGTCCTCTTTACCCTACTCCGGACGAATCTGTCGCTCACCGACCGGGAGGCCTACGTCCTGCTCGCGACGTACGTCGCCTTCCTCGGCTGGATCGCGCTCGAAACGGTCGGGCTGGTGGGCCTGCTTTCGGTCGGCTAGTCCGCGCGCAGCCGACGCAACGCCCACAGCACGAGGAAGACGCCTTCGATCCGCGCGGCCGTGTACACCCACGACCGGACCGAGGCGTCGCCCTCGGTCGCCAGGTCCATCCAGAAGTCGACGACGCGGTGCGGACGGAACAGTTCGAGGAGGCCGAACAGGAGGGCGACGGTACGGAGGAGCATACGGCAGCCGACGGCGGCGAGGGACTTAATTCTTGTTGGAAATCCTATATTAGGGACGAGACCGTCGTTCCTGGCAGCTGGGAACGAGGGTGCAATTAAATCCCTGGGGAACCGAACCTCGCGTAGGACCGATCACGAACGCCACCGCGAATCATGTCACACGCCAAGCGAATCATCGTCGCGGGCGGTGGGCGCGTCGGCCTCCGGACGGCGCGCGAACTCGCCGACCGAGGCCACGAGATCGTGCTGATCGAGAAGGACGCGGAGCGGTCGGATCAGGCGGCTGACGAACGAATCGGGATGGTCATCGAGGGGGACGCCACGTCGCCGCCGATCCTCGAACAGGCCGATCCCAGGCGGGCGGACGCGATTGCCGCGCTGACCGACGAAGCCGGGACGAATCTCGCTGTCTGCCTCGCGGCCACGCAGATCGCGCCGAACGTCCGGACGCTCGCCAGAACCGACGCTGGGACCGAGGACGCCTACGACGAGATTGCCGACGCCACGATCCTCCCGCAGGAGTTGAGCGCCGCGACCGCCGCGGACATCCTCTCGGGAGACGAGGTGCGGACCATCGTCGGGGACCACCACGACCTCGAAATCCTGGAGATCGAGGTCGGTCCCGACGCACCGGTCGCGGGGCGGACGCTCGCCGAAATCAACCTCCCCAGAGGTAGCCTCGTCATCTCCGACCGGAACCGCTGCTGTGTCGCCCGTGGTGACACCGAACTCCAGGCTGGCGAACGGTACGTGGTCGGCGTCGAATCGGGCGTAGTCGACGAGGTCTTGAACCTCTTTCGGGGATGATCCGGTCGTCCACACCGGCCCCCGACGGGACACGCCGGCCCGACCGCGCGAACCTCACCGGACCGTCCGCCAACTACCCCCTCACAGAGACCACCCATGGTTGACCCAGTCATCGCCAGCCGACTCCAGTTCGCCCTTACGACCATCGTCCACATCGTCTTTCCCGTGGTGAGTATGGGGCTCGCCCCGTTTCTCGTCTACTTCACGTGGAAGGACATCCGAACCGGCGAGCCGGTGTACGAGCAGTTGCGGCGGTTCTGGACCCGCATCTTCGCCGTCAGTTTCGTCGTCGGGACGGTGACCGGTATCGTCCTCGAATTCGAGTTCGGCACCAACTTCGCCGCGTTCTCGACGACCGCCGGCCCGCTGTTCGGCGGCCCACTCGCCGTCGAGGGGATGATGGCGTTCATGCTCGAAGCCACCTTTCTCGGCGTCTTCGTCTTCGGCCGGGAGCGCGTCGGCGACGCGCTCTACATGATCTCGGCGGTCGCCGTCGGTCTGGGCACCTGGCTGTCGGCCATCTGGATTCTGATCGCCAACTCGTGGATGCAGCTGCCGCGGGGGTACGAGATGGTCTCCCGGAACGGCGAGCAGGTGGTCCACCTCGTCGACCCCGTCGCCGCCTACCTCAATCCGCGCTTCTTCTGGATGTTCGTCCACATGCAGAACGCCTCGGTGGAGTCGGTGTCGCTCGCCATGGCGGGGCTGGCCGCCTACTTCGTCTTCAGACACCACGTCTGGGACCATCCCGTCGACCACGTCCGCTTCTGGGAGACGACGCTCAAGATCGCCATCGTCGGGCTGCTCCTCACCGCGCCGCTGCAGGTGTTCCACGGCGACCTGTACGCCCGCCACGTCTACGAGACCCAGCCCCAGAAGTTCGCGGCGATGGAGGCCGTCTGGGAGACCGACTCCTACGTCCCCGAGTACCTGATCGCGTTCCCGACGAGCGTGGAGAGCCTGCTCGACCCACGGGCGAAAGAGATATTCGGCATCGGCATCCCGGGCGGCGCCTCGTGGCTCGCGAGCGGCGGGGACCCACAGGCGACGATCCGCGGCCTGGAGGAGTTCGAGGGACCGCAACCCCCCGTCGCGATCGTCTTCTGGTCGTTCCGCATCATGGTCGCGCTCGGCTTCTGGTTCGTCACGCTGGCGTTCTGGAGCGGCTACCGCTGGTTCCGGGGCGAACTCTTCGAGGACGACCTGCTGCACAAGGCACTGATGGGATCGGCTCCGCTCGGTGTCTTCGCCGTCGAACTCGGATGGATCGTCACCGAAGTCGGTCGCCAGCCGTGGGTTATCCAGGGGGTCATGAAGACGAGCGACGGCGTCTCGCCCGGACTCTCCGGTGCCGAGGCGACGGCGACACTCGCCGGCTTCGCCGTCGTCTACCTCGGCTTGCTCACGCTGTACGGCTACGTCATCGTCCGTATCGTCCGCGCCGGACCGCCGGATCGGGCGGATCTGGCGACGGCCGAGACCGATCCGGACGCGACGGGGGTGGGCGCCGATGACTAGCGTCGAGACGCTGTCGAGCGGGCCGCTCTTCGGGCTCCCGCTCCCCGACCTCTGGTTCGGGCTGATCTTCGTCATCTTCGGCACCTTCCTCTTTCTCGACGGCTTCGACTTCGGCGTCGGGGTGCTCTTTGCCACCCGCGAAGACGCCGAAGAGCGCGAGCAGTTCCTCGCCGCTATCGGTCCGTTCTGGGACGGCAACGAGGTGTGGCTGGTCGTCTTCGGCGGCGCGCTCTTCGCCGCCTTTCCCTCCGTCTACGCCAACCTCTTCAGCCGACAGTACCTGCTGATGTTCGCCATCCTCGGTGCGCTCATCCTGCGGGGACTCGCCCCCGAGATGTACGAGCAGCGCCACGACGAGCGGTGGCAGCGCTGGTGGGGACGGGCGTTCGTCGGCGGCAGCCTCGCGACGCCGCTCTTCCTCGGGATGTTCACCGCGAACTGGCTTCTCGGTTCGACGACGCTGGTGACGCTCCCGGGCGTCCTCGTCGGACTGACGGTCGTCGCGCTGACCGTCGTCGACGGGGTGGCGTTCCTGCGGCTGAAGACCCGCGGCGACGTGCGCGCCGACCTCCAGTCCGACGGCTACCGGGCGCTCGCGGCCTACCTCGTCCTCGTCGTCCTGTCGCTCGTCGGGATCTACCTCGTCGCGCCCGGTCTCCGGGCGACGATGCGCTCGCCGCTCGTGCTCGGCCTCGTGGTCCTGACGCTCGCGTTCGCGGCCGTCTACGCGCTGACGACGCACCGCGACCGATACTACCTCGCCTTCGTCGCGGCCGCCGGTCTCGTCTTCGGTCTCGTCGCCGTCGTCGCGACGCTCCTCCACCCGTCTATCGACCCTGCCGCGGGCCTGACCGTCGAGGCGGCGGTCGTGCCGACGCTCATGCTCAACCTCATGTCGATCGGCGCCGCGCTCCTGCTCCCGCTCGTGGCGGTCTACTTCGTCGTCCTCTACTCGGCGTTCAGCGGCCCAATCGAAGCAGGGGAGTCGTACTGATGGGCGAGGCGTCGCCGAATCCACCGCTCGGCTCCCGAATCCTCGTGACGTGGATCGAACTCACGGTCGTCGGCATCACCGGCGGCGTCCTCGGCGACGCCGTCGGCGGCCCGCCCGGATTCGTCGTCTACCTCCTCACGACGCTCGTCACCATCGCCATCCTCTTTCACAACGTGAACGCCCTCGTGGCGTGGTGGGTGCGAGCGTCGGACGAGGAGTGAGGACGGTCGGGGGGTAGCCGACGTACTCGACGCGCCGAATCGGTGGATCTGATCGCTCTCGCCGGGTACATGAACGATTAGCATATTTCTCGCGTGTCAGGAACGGCGGTCAGGATTTTCACTGTCGAGTCACGTACAGCTGACTGTCATGTCGAAGCGTAACCCGTTCGACGAACTGGACGAGCTGTTCGACCGAATGCAGACGAACATGGAGAAGGCGGCCCGGATGTGGGACCCGCAGTCGCTCGGGGAGGAACTGCCGGGACCGTCGTCGACGAGCATCGACCTCGAAGATCAGGCAGAGGAGCTCGTGTTGACGGCCGACCTCCCCGGCTTCGAGACCGAAGACATCGACGTGCGGGTGCAAGAGCGGACGCTCCACGTCGAAGCCGAGCACGACGAGACGGCCGAGGAGGAAGAAGGGGAGTACATCCGCCGCGAGCGCCGCCGAACGGCCGTCTCGCGGTCGATCCCGCTCCCGACCGCCGTCGACACCGACGGGATCACTGCCACCTACAACAACGGCGTCCTGACGGTTCGGATGCCGAAGGCCGAGCCGAGTTCCGGGGGAACGCGCATCGACGTCAACTGATTCGGATCGGTGCCCATGACGACCGTGCCTCGACCGTTCACACCCGTGCTCCCTTCGGGCTGCGCCATCAGAGACGCCCGGGAACGGGACGTGCCGGCCATCGCTCGGGTGTACGAACGGGCGTACCCGTCGGACACCGACTACCCGCTGGTCGAGGCGTCGGCCGTCCGCTCGACGCTCGTCGACGACGAAACCGTGTCGGCGTTCGTCGCCGAGACGGGCGGCCGGATCGTCGGCGTGGCCGCCATCGAGCACGACTCGTTCGACGAGGGGAACGCCCAGATCTGCAAACTGGCGGTCGATCCCGAACACCAAGGGCAGGGGCTGGGGCGGGAACTCCTGAAACACCGGCTGAACGTCCTCCACGCCGATCCCACCTTCACCGGTCTGGTCTACTCGGCTGCCGTCACCTCGCATCCCACCTCACAGCACAACCTGATCGCCCGCGGGTTCGAGCCGTACTCCGTCCACAAGCGGTTCCAGGGTGGCTACTTCGGGCCGAACGCGGAGAGCGAGACGATCATGCTCTACACGCCGAGCATCGGCTACGCCGAACGCGACGTGTACGTGCCCGAACGGTACCGTCACGTCGTCGAACGGACGCTGGCACAGGCGTCGCTCGACCTACTCGGGCGGCACGTTCGAACGGTCAACACGGTCACGTATCCGACCGCCGATCAGTTGCGGATGGCGCTATCGCACGAGGCCGGCTTCCTCTGGGAGGTGACGCCGGAGGGCAGCGAGTCGTGGGCGGAGACGAAATCGGAGCTGCTGACCGCCGTGCGCGACGGTGAACGGCTGATGGTCCCAATCGACGCCAACGCGCGGCAGCTCCTCGCGCTGTACGAACCGCTCGAACGCGTCGGTTTCTACCCCGCCGGCTTCATCCCCGACTGGCTGACCCGCGACGGCGAGACGCGCGACGCCTTCGTCTTCCAGCATCCGCCCGACGAGACGGCGACCACGATGCACGTCGTCGACGAGGTGAAGGCGCTGCTCGACGTGCTCGATCTGTCGTATCGCGTGGTGGCGGAACACGACCGGTACTGGGAACTCGAAGTGGAGTGAGCGTGGCTCACCCGTCGCCGTCGTCGGCGGCGTAGGGCGCCCCCTCGGCGAACGCCGCGAGCGTCCGGCAGTAGTCGGGCAGGCTGTCGACGACGAGATACTCGTACCCCTCGTGGGAGCCGTAGGCTTCCGGTCCGAACGCCACGCCCGGAACGCCGTGGGTGGCGAAGTGGCGCAGGTCGCTGGTGTGTGGTTTGCGAACGAGGTTCACCTCCCGGCCGAGCACTCGTTCGGCGTGGCACAGCAGGCCGCGGACGTGGGGGTCGTCGGGGTCGGTGTCGACGGGCGCGCCGTGGCCGACGCTCTCGACGGTGAGACCGTCGATGGCTCTGAGCGCGGTGAGCACCCGATCACGGGCGTCGGCGTCGGGGTATCGCACGTCGAGTCGGAGCGTCGCGGCGTCCGGCACCTGGTTGACCGACGTCCCGCCCTCGATCAGACCGTAGTTGACGGTCGTCGGCCAGTCGCCGTCCTCGGCCGCGAACACCGCCTCGATCCGGGGGTGGGCGCGCATGAGGTTCGCGATGGCGTTCTCGCCCTGTTCGGGGGTCGCGGCGTGTGCCGGGGCGCCGGCCGCCGTCAGATCGATCCGGACGACGCCTTTCTGCCGGTGGACCACGTCCATGTAGCCGTCGAGGTTGTTCGGTTCGCCCGTGATACAGAACGCGGGGTCGTACCCCACCTCGTCGAGGAGATATCTCGCGCCGTGGTGACCGCCGCGCTCCTCGTCGGTGACGACCATCAGCGCGAGCGACGGTGGCGACGCGCGGTGGGACAGGTCGCGCACGACGTGCATCATCGCGGCGAGACCACCTTTCATGTCGGCCGTGCCGCGCCCCGAGAGTTCGCCCTCGTCGACGTAGCGCGGGGTGAACAGGGATTCGGCGCCCGGCACCACGTCGAGGTGGCCGTGAAACAGGATTTCGGGCGACGTCGATCCGTCGAACGACACAACGAGCGAGGGGACGCCGTCGTGGCTGAACCGGTCGATCACGACGTCGACGTCGGCGAAGAAGTCGGCGACGTACGACAGACCCGCCTCGATCTCCGCCGGGCGGTCCTCGGTCGTTCGGTACCTCACGAGATCGGCGGTCGACGACGCCACCCGTTCCCGGAGCGACGCCTCGGACTCCCCGGCGTACGCCACCATCCGTTCGAGATTCTCGGCTGCGGTATTTGTATCTGTTCCGTCACCGGCGGGGCGGCCGCTGGCCCTCACTCGCGGGACGCCCGAAACGCTCGCACCTCGTCGAGGGTGGGGACGCCGTCGCGAGCGCCAGCCGTCCGGGTCGCCATCGACCCCGCGACAACCGCCGTCTCGACGGCCGCCCGAAGCGGGGCGCCGGCCGCGAGTCGCGCCGCAAGCACGCCGTTGAGCACGTCGCCGGCGCCGGTCGTGTCGACCGGGCGAACGGCGGGCGGATCGACCGTGAATCGGTCGTCCGGGGTCTCGACGATCAGGCTGTCGCCGCCTCGCTTGCGGACGACGACGCCGTCGTAGTCGTCGAGCGCGTCCTCGATCACGGCGAACTCGTGTTCGTTCGGGGTGAGGTAGTCGACGGTCCCGCGACCGAGCAGCGGTTCGATGTCTTCGGGTGGTGCCGGGTCGAGCAACACCGCGGGGCGGTCCGGTTCGTCGGCGAGGTCGGTCAACAGCGCCGCGACCGGCTCGGGCGGAATCTCGTTTTGCAGGAGGAGACAGTCCGCGGCGAGGACGGTCTCGTACTGGGCTCGCACGTAGTCGTCGTCGACGGCCGCGTTGGCACCCGGGTGGACGACGATCCGGTTGTCGCCGGTCTCGTCGACGAACACGTAGGCCGACCCGGTCGGGACGGGCGCCGTCTCGACGCGGTCGGCGTCGACGCCGGCGTTCGCAAGCGCGGGGAGCACGCCGAACCGCTCGTGATCCGTGCCGACCTTGCCGAGCATCGTCGCGGTCGCGCCGGCACGGGCCGCCGCGACGGCCTGATTCGCCCCCTTGCCGCCGTGGTGCGTCTCGTCGGCGTCGACCGCGAAGTCGTCCGGGAGCGCGTCGACCCTGACGGTCCGACCGCGCGCCGGGAACCAGTCGTAGCGCTCCGCGAGCGCCGCGAGTTCCTCGTCGGTCACCCGCTGGACGTGATCGACGTTGATGCTCCCGAGACTGACCACTCGATCCATCGTCTCCCGGTGTGTGCGGCAGACACCTATAGATTCGTCCCGGCGACGTCGGTCGTCCGGCCGGGAGCGATCCGCCGACCGGTATCGGACTCCGGACGGTTCCGGCAAAAGATACAGAAACTGATATGGGCTGGTATCGTGCGCGCCAGCCGCGAGGGGCGTACGCCGGACATCGTACGCGCAGGCCCGACAAAACATTATATTCGTTTGACAATCATCACCAACGTTTATCTAAAACCCGATACGACAGTGTTGTGCCATGTCAATCCTGGCTGCGATCGACGACGATAACGAGACGGACGTGGTACAGCGCGGCTACGAATTCGCTCAGGCGTTCGGCGAGGAGCTGGTCGTGCTCAACGTCCAGCCCGAGACGGAGAGTCTATCGGCGGCCGAGGAGGTGGCCAGCAACGCCATCCGGCTGGCGCTAGACGACCCCGAGAACGTCACTGCGGCGGGAGCGCTCGGCGATCCGGCACCGCGTATCCTCACCGAGGCCGAGGAACGCGGCGCCCAGCTCATCGTCCTCGGCCCTCGGAAGCAGACGCCGATCGGGAAGGCGCTCATGGGCAGCGTCTCCCAGCTCGTCCTGCTGAACGCCGACTGCACCGTGGCGTTCGTCCCCGAGGAGTAACGGGACCGCCGTCCGACCGACGGTTCGTACTTTTTCGGCCGCTCCCGTCGAGAAACGTCCCTTCGACGTCCACACCACGATGCCTAAGCGTGGCTGTGACGTAGAACCACCATGACACGAAATCCGACGCGACGGCGGTTCGTCCTCGGAACGGTGGCTGCAGCCGGTCTCTCGGGCTGTCTGGGGTCGAGGGATCGTCCGGACCCCATCTCCCTGACCGAGACCACGAGTTGCGATCAGTGTGGCATGGTCATCAACCAGCAGCCGGGACCGTCCGGGCAGACCTACTACCAAGACAACAGCCCCGAGGGACACGACCCGCCCGCGCGATTCTGTAGCACGGTGTGTACCTATCGACACCGATTCGTCACGAGCGACCGCGGCTGGACGCCACAGGTGACGTATCTCACCGACTACGCGCTCGTCGACTACAGCGTGAGACAGGAGGGCGGCACGCAGGTCATCTCGGCGCACCTGGCCGCGGAGGACTTCGCGGTCACCGACGGTCTCGACGTGGTGACGGGCACGGACGTCGAGGGGGCGATGGGACCGGCGCTCGTCCCGTTCAGCGACGCCGACCTGGCCGAGGAGTTCGCGTCGGCGTACGGCGGCGAGATCGTCGCCGCCGAAGACATCTCCAGGGAACTCGTCGCGCAGCAGTGATCGCCGTTCCCAGCCGCCGGGAATCGGCGCAATAGTATTGCTTCTACAGCACAATAGCGCAGACACATGACCGACGTTCGCCGCCGGGTTCGCGAGCACGTCCGGACGAACCCCGGCGTCCACTTCAACGAACTCGCGCGGAACCTCGACATCGCGACCGGGCAGGCGCAGTATCACCTCCGCCGACTCGGACGAGGCGACGAGGTAGTCGCCGAGCGGATTCGGGGACGAACCCACTACTTCGAGCCCGAGTTCGACGCCTGGGAACGCCGCGTGCTCGCACTCTACCGCCGGGAGACCACCCGTGACCTCGTCACGCTCCTCCTCGACGAGGGCCGGCTGCCGGCAGCGACGCTCGCCGAGCGCCTCGACCTCGCACGGAGCACCGTCTCCTGGCACCTCGACTCGCTCGCGGAGGCCGGGATCGTCGAGACGGAGCGTGGCGAGCACGGACGGGTCGAGGTGACGCTCGCCCGCCCCGAGGAGACCGAGCGGTTCCTGCGCGAGGTCACGCCCTCGCTCTCCGACAGGCTCGTCGACCGTTTCGTGCGGCTCGTCGACGACGGTCTCCACGGCGGCGCCGAGGCGGACGACTAGGCCCGCCGTCCCCGCACCGCGAGCGTCGCGACCGCGAGCGAGACCACGCTCCACACCACGAGTCCCGCGGCCGCGACCGGCACCGCGACGAACTGTGACCGCCCCGCGAACGCGACGTACAGCACCGTCTCGAACACCAGTCCACGGTAGGCGCTCGCGGGCGAGAGAGCGAGCAGCGTGTCGAGACCGAGGTCGACGACGTCGCCGGTAATCGCCTGAAAGACGGTGATGTCGGCGCCGACGACCACGAGCAACAGTCCGACGAGCGCGAGGAGAATCGCCCGCCGCCGGGAGTCGGCGAGCGCGGAGATCGCGACGGCGAGAGCGAGCGTCGTGAGCGCGAACGACGCCGTGAGTGCCAGAAACCGCACGAACAGGAGCGGCGAATCGACGCCGCGGTGCGTGGCGAACACCGTCGTCGCGGGACCGGCCGTCGCCGCCACGACCCCGCCGAGGATCGCGAGTGGGACCAGCACGACCGTCAGCAGGGCGACCGCTCGGCCGGCGTAGACGCCGGCCACGTACACCCACGCGGGGAGCGGATAGGTAGCGAGCACGTCGAGCGTGCCGCGGACGGCGTCGTCGGCGATAGCCCGGTAGCCGACGGCGAACGCCACCGCAGGGACGAGTACCTCCACGACGAGCAACACGTCGACCACCGTCGGGACGTAGCCGGCCGACGGTCCGTTGCCCGCGCGAGCGAGGCCGAAGACGACGAGCGTCAGCGCGAGTATCAGAAAGAGATACGTTCGACTCCGGGAGGCGCCACGCACCTCGCGGGCGAACACCGCCCAGAACGCGTCGAACCGCCCCGTCATCGATCCGCCCCCGTACGGATCGAGACGACGTCCTCGTCGCCACCGACGAGGCTCGTGAACGTCTCGTGGAGCGGGCCACCCGTCCGCTCGCGGAGCGCTGCCGGCGTGTCGGCCGCGACGACCGACCCCCGATCCAGGACGACGATCCGATCCGCCGTGCGCTCGACGAGCGGGAGATCGTGTGACGTGACGACGACGGCGTGACCGTCCGCGGCCAGCGACGCCACGATGTCGAACACCCGCCGACTTATCCCCGGGTCCAGCCCGCTGGCCGGTTCGTCCAGCGCGAGCACCGGCGGATCGCCGGTCAGCGCCTGTGCGATGCCGAGTAGTCGCGTCATCCCCCCGGAGAGCGCCTCGACGCGACGATCCGGGACGGCACCGAGACCGACCCGTTCGAGCAGTTCGGTCGGGTCGTCGTCGACGAAGCGGGCGTAGAACGCCGCCGTCTCGTGGGTCGTGAATCCCGGGCGAAAGCTCGGTGCCTGGGGCAGGTAGCCGAGCGGACGGGTCGCGGACGGACCCTCGTACTGTACGTCGCCGTCGGTCGGCGACAGGAGTCCGGCGAGTATCCGCAAGAGCGTGGTCTTGCCCGAGCCGTTCGGGCCGATCAACGCGACGACGCTCCCTTCCGGAATCTCGACCGAGACGTCCGCGAGCGCGGTCACGTCGCCGAACGTCCGAGTCACGTCAGTCGCACGCAAGTACGTCGTCACGCCGTCCCCCCCTCTACGGCCGTCTCGTTGCGGGCTCGGGCGAGTCGGTCCGGATTCGCCGGACGTGCGAGCGGTGCGAGGTCGATGATGCTGGCCTTGCGAAAGCCCGGCGTCGTCCCGCGGAAGGCCCGCAGCCCACGGATCGTCGGCGCGGAACTCAGCGTGACCGCCGCGTCGGTGCGGTGGAGCCGCCGGTCGAGTTGGTCCGTCGGCGAGTAGGCCCGGTCGAGCGTCCCCGACTCCCGTGTGCCGAGCGTCGTGTCGTAGGCGCCCTCCCAGTAGTTGCCGCGGCCGTCCTCGGTGTAGATGCGGAGCGGTCCCGGGCCGGCGGTGGCGTGGCGGTCGTTGCCGACGAAGTCGTTGGCGACGACGCGGTTCGAGGGGACGACCGTCGAGGCGGCGAAGCCGACCCCGTTCTCGTAGAGCACGTTGTGTTCGTAGGTCGTCTGGGTTGCGTACGTCACCATCCCCCGGTCGGTGTCGACCACCACGTTGTCCGCGACGTAGCTCTGTGAGCCGCCGACGAAGACACCGCCGTTGGCGTGGCGCACGTCGTTGCCGACGACGGCGTTTTCGGTCGGACGCGTCATGACGACGACGCCGCTTCCCTCCTGTCCCCGAGCGACGTTGTCCGCGACCAGCGTCTCGGAGGTGTACATGAGGTGGACGCCGAAGCGGTGATCCAAGAACGTGTTGTTACGGACGACGGTGCCGTGCGCGCGGTGGAGGTAGACGCCGTCGCGGCCGCCGTCGACGCGCGAGTTCTGGACGACGACCGGTTCGTGCATCGCCATGACGCCCATGAACCCGTCGAGCCACTCCTCGGAGCCGTACACCCGGAGACCGTCGACGACGGCCCCCGGCGCCCGCCGGAGCAACACGCCGTTGGCCGGCGTGTGGATCGTCACGTCGTGGACGGAGAAGTCGGAGACGTTCCGTGCGGCGATACCGGCGTCGCCTTCACCGTACCCCTGCTGGATCTGGGCGTCCCACGCCTCGCTCTCGGACGCGTTCGCCGCGCGGGTCGCGTTGCCGACGCCACGTATCGTGACTCCGGTCACCGCCACGCCGTCCGCCTGCACGTCGATCACCGTGCCGTTCCCACCGCCGTCGAGCGTCGCGTTCGCGCCACGGATCGTGAGCGGTTTGTCGACCGTGACGCGTTCGGCGTACGTCCCCGGCGGAACGACGACGGTCGTGTTCGGCGGCGCGGCGGCCACCGCCGCCCGAATCGTCGGCGCGTCGCGGCCGACCACCGTCGACACCTCGCGGTCGAGACGAGTCTCGGCGGCCGCAACGCGCCTGTCGGCGCGCGACCGGCGGTCGTCGACCTGCGATTGCACTCCCGCCGCCCGCGTGACGGCCGGCGGGTCACGTCGGAGCGTCTCCCAGTCGACGACCCGACCGCCACAGTCGTCGGCGAAGGCCGCGGCGTCGCTCGCCGCCGAGAACGGGACGACGACCGACTCGCCGGCGAGCGTCGCCCGACTCTCGATCACGAACTGTGCCTCGGTCACCGACACCCAGTCGGGGTTGGTCGCGGAGACGAGCGTTCCGTCCGCACACTCCGGCGACCGCCCCGCGTAGTCGGAGGCGTAGACGGCCAGCGGGTAGCCGAACTGCTGTTCGCGTCCGGGTTCGTCGAGCGCCGAGATGGCCCCCGCGACCCCGGCGTAGCCGACCACGTACCGGTACTGCGAGTAGAACACCTCGACGCGCGGGATGGTCGCATCCTCGTGTGCGGCCATCTGTTCGGTCTCCGAGGTGAGACCGAGTTTCACCGTGTCGTCGTACGGGACGGGGTCGGGCCGTGCCGAGCCGAGGTCGGCCGCGAAGGCGCCGACCGCGGTGGTGAGCAGAAGGAGGGTACACACACCCGCCACGACCTGCCACCTCGTCTCCTCGGTCATTGACCCAACGTAACCGAGGGGCGTACTTACCTGATGTGGTGTGGGCGTCTAAGTGTTCGCTAGCCCTGGTACTCCGCGTAGCTCACGCAGTAGGCGTCGGGAGCGATGGTCCCGGCGACGATTGCACACGCTCCCATCCCGTCGTCGTTCTTGTCCTCGATGTAGAACTGACAGTTCGAACACTGCTGGCCGTCGCTCGGCTCGGTCTGGTAGTTCACCGCCTCCTTCGAGGAGAGCGAATCGGGGTTGCGCTCGGTACCGCCCAGACTGGTCGCCGTCTCGTACTCGGCGGGGACCTCGCCGTCGCCCGACGAAGTCGCCGTCGCGGTGGCGGTGGCCGTATCTCCGCCGTCTCCGCCGTCTCCGCCGTCTCCACCGCCACCACCCCCACAGCCGGCCAGTCCGGCCGTGAGACCGCTTCCGATCAGTGCGAGCAGCCGTCGTCGATCCGAGGTCGTCAATCGATCACCCATGATCGTCCGTTATGATGCCGACGACGAATAAGCTCTGGTGTATCCGTCGAAATCTGCGAGCGAATCGCTCCGCGGGATACAGACCTTTTTATCGGCGTCCCGTCTACGGCCGTCGGGGCGTGTGGCCTAGCGGACAGGGCGAGAGGTTCCTAACCTCTAGATCGCGGGTTCGAATCCCGCCACGCCCGCTGTTCTGTCCGAGCGAGGCGAGGACGAACAGCGTACCGTAAGGGATTCGAATCAGGGAGTGCAGCGAGCGGAGCGAGCGGAACGACCGTGGTTCGAATCCCGCCACGCCCGTTTTCTGATCGAGCGAAGCGAGAGTGAAAACGGCTACCGGAGTTCGAATCAGGGAGTGCAGCGAGCGGAGCGAGCGGAACGACCGTGGTTCGAATCCCGCCACGCCCGTTTCGGTCACGTCGGTTACTTACGGCCGTGGCGTAGTCCCACTCGCTCACTTCGTTCGCTCGCGGGACTCCCGCCACGCCCGTCTCGGTCACGTCGGTTACTCGACGGTCGCAGATACAGCGACGCCTCGTCGTTCATGGGGGATGGCGGAAGGATTTACTCCGACGGCGTACACGGCCCGGTATGCGTCCCTCGTGGGGCGATCCCCGGACGGCCACCGCGGGACTGGTGCTCGCGAACGCCGTCCCGCTGGTCGGCGTCGTCGGCTTCGGGTGGGATCTCCACTCGCTGCTGGTGGGCTACTGGCTGGAGAGCGGCGTCGTCGGCCTCGCGTTCGTCGCCCGAATCCGCCGCGCCGAGGGCACGGACGACCCCGAGGACCTGCCCTCGTTCAGCCTCAACGACGAGCCGGTGGGATCGTTCGTCGGGCGTCCGACCCGACTCATCGCCGTCTTCTTCGTCGGTCACTACGGGACGTTCTGGATCGTCCACGGCGTGTTCGTCTTCCTCTTTCCCGGCATCTTCCCCGGGATGGAGCCGGCAGCCCCGCGGATCGTCGGCGTCGCGGCCGTGGGACTGGCCGCGTACCACGCGATCTCTTACCGGATCAACTACGTCGGCCGGAAGGAGTACGAACGGACCGGACCGGTGACGCTGATGGTGGAGCCGTACCGACGCGTCTTCGTCCTCCATCTCACGATCCTGTTCGGAGCGCTCGCCGTCGCCTCGGTCGGCGCGCCGGTCGGGGCCCTCGTCGTGATGGTGCTGGCAAAGACGGCGCTCGACCTCCGTGGACACTGGAAGGAACACGACCGAGCCAGACGACGCGCCCCCTCGCCGACGCCGGCAGAGTAGACGCTCCGATCAATAGGTATATACGTCGGTCCGGATTACCTGGCGATGCCAAGTCCCGATAGGGTAGTGGACTATCCTCTTGGCTTCCGGAGCCAGGGACCGGAGTTCAAATCTCCGTCGGGACGTTTCCGAGAACACGACACGACGAGCGGAGCGAGTCGTCAGCGTCCTCGAAAAACGGGGATGCGGAGATCCGAGCAGCGAACGAGGGGGTTCGACGGAGCCGATTCCCGCGACGGCCACCCGGAGAGGGGATCTAGAGGCCAATTCGGGACGTAGACGGATTGTACGGCGGGCTTTCCAAGCAATTAACAGATAGCCGAAGGATAGTCCCTGTACGACGTGAAATGAACGCCATACTACTCGGTCATCTCCTCCTGTTCGCCGCTTCTGCTCTCGTCTGCGTAGCCAGTATCCCGCGGGCACGGGCGATTCGACACGCAGGGACGCGGGAGGGACTTGTCGGACTACTCCTCTCGGTCAGCATCTGGTCGGGCGGATACGTCGGCTACCTGCTCGCACCGACGGTTCGTAGTAAATTCGCGTTTTACATCCTGGGCTTCAGCTTCGCGTTCGTCGCCGTCGGGGCGTTTCTGTACTTCTGTGCTGCCTACACCGGCCGCCCACCCCGACAGGCGCCGTATCGGAACGCCGTCGTCTCGGTGTTCCTCCTGGTTATCGTCCTGAAGGTCACGAACCCACTGCATCACCTCTATTTCACGTCGGAATGGACGGCCGACCCCTTTCCACACCTCGCCATCCAGCACCAGCTGCTCTACTGGGTCGTCCTCGGTCTCTCCTATGCAGTCATCGCAGTCGGCTTCTTCATGCTCCTCGAACAGTTTCACCACACCGACATGGATAGCCGTCCGATTGCGATTCTCGCGGGGCTGACGGCCGTCCCGGCCGTAGCCACGATCCTCGGTGGACGGACCGACTGGCTGCTTCCTCTGATGTACGAGCCGCTGGGTGTCGCCCTCTTTGCGGTTGGAACGCTGTTCGTCTACATCCGTCGCTTCGAGGCGATTCGACTCACCGCCGGAACGAACGAGCCGGCGATCTTTCTCGACGCGGACTCCCGTATCTGGGACTACAATCACGCCGCACGGGAGATCTTCCCGGCGCTACAGGACTCCATCGGGACCCGGATCGAAGACGTAGATCGGTCACTCGCGGATCGCCTCACTTCCCAAGGCATACTGACGATCACGCGAGAAGACGAACCACGATACTATCAGATATCGCTCACCCCGATCACGTCGGGAGGGGTGATAACGAGTCAGCTAGTGACGATCACCGACGTTACCGAGCGGGAGTCGTATCGGCGGCGACTCGAAGAGAAAACCGAGCAGCTCGAGGCCCTGAACCGGGTCGTTCACCACGATATCCGAAACGACATGGCGGTGATCTACGGGTGGGCCGAAACGCTCCACGACCACGTCGACGAGGACGGCGTCGATCCACTCGAACGGATACTGCAGAAGTCACAACACGTGATCGAACTCACGGAAACCGTCCGTACCTTCGTCGATTCGCTCTCCGGAGACACCACACTGGAACTGAAGCCGGTCGACCTGCGGCATCATCTCGAGACGGAGCTAACCGGCGTTCGGGAGTCGTATCCGGACGTACAGATCGACGTCGTCGGGGAGATTCCCGAAACGGCGGTTCGGGCGAACGAGATGCTGGCGTCCGTGTTCCGGAACATCGTGGAGAACGCCGTTCGTCACACCGACGTGGCGACCCCCGAAATCGACGTGTCGTGTGAGGAGCAGTCCGACTCGGTTCGTGTTCGGTTCGCGGACAACGGCCCGGGCATCCCGGCCGACCGGAAAGACCAGATATTCCGCAAGGGAGAGAAGGGGCTGGAGAGTCCGGGCACCGGACTCGGTCTCCACCTCGTTTCGACGTTGATCGAGCAGTTCGGCGGACAGGTATGGGTCGAGGACAACGAACCCAGAGGGACGGTGTTCGTCGTCGAACTCGCGAAAGCCGAGTAACGGAGCACACGCACACGCAGCGACCACGTCGCCTCCGTTCGTTCGCCAAGGGCCGTGTAGTGAGATTTATGCGGGAGTAGGGGCGAGCAACTCCGAAGAATGCTTTCATCTACGAGACGGGAGCTACTCGAGGGCATACGCGCCGCGGTCGCCGACGCGGGCTACGACCGCGACGTCGATTCCTCCGACGTCGAACTGGAGGCGTTCGACGACGAGGAGAAAGGGGAGTTCTCGTCCGCACTCTCGTTCGCCATCGCGGCGGACGCGGGGGAGAACCCGATGGTCGTCGCCGAGTCGATTGCCGAGGCCCACCGTGCCCACGGCCTGCCCGAGGGCGTGGCGTCCGTCACCGTCGAGAACGGCCACATCAACTACCACCTCGACGCGGCGACGATGGCGCGCCTGACGCTGTACGAGATCACCACCGAGGGATCGGAGTACGGCGCGCGCGAACTCGCCGATCCCGACCGGATCGTCGCGGACGTCTCCTCGCCGAACATCGCCAAGCCGCTCCACGTCGGCCACCTCCGGAACACGATCCTCAGCGACGCGCTCATGAACGTCCTGGAGGAGCGGGGCCACGACGTGACCCGGGACAACCACCTCGGCGACTGGGGCACCCAGTTCGGTAACCTCCTCCACGAGTACGTCGAGTACGGGAGCGAAGACGCCTTCGAGGACGACCCCATCGCCCACCTGCTCGATCTGTATCAGCAGTTCGAACGGCGGGACGGAATGTTGGAGGACGTCTCGGAGTTCGGGGCACTGACCGACGAGTTCGAGGCGGCCGTCGAGGACGAGCGGGCGTTCCACACGGCCCAGGGCAAGGAGTGGTTCGCCCGTCTCGAACGCGGCGACGAGGCGGCAGTCGAGCGCTGGGAGCAGTTCCGCGAGGCGAGCATCGAACGCTTCGAGACCATCTACGCCGAACTCGGCGTCGAATTCGATCTCTGGCTGGGCGAGAGCTTCTACGCCCGCGAGGGGTGGAACGACGTCGTCATCGAGAAGGCACTCGACGAGGACGTGGCGATGCGCGGCCCGGACGACTCGGTGTTCATCCCGATCTACGACGACGACTACGAGGGGGCGGGCGATCCGGCGGCGGCGGACGTGGACCCCTCTCTCGACCGCGCTCGCGAGCTACTCGACGAGGCCGGGAGCGTCGAGGACGCCGACTTCGACGCCTTCTACATCGTCAAGTCGGACGGATCGACCGTCTACGGCACGCGCGACTTGGCGACCATCGAGTATCGAACCCGGGAGTTCGACGCGGACCAGTCGGTGTACGTCGTCGCGAGCGAGCAGAACCGCTACTTCCAGCAACTGTTCGTCGCGGCCCGGAAGATGGGCTACACCGACGTCCGCCTCGAACACATCGACTACGGGATGATCAGCCTGCCCGAGGGGAGCATGTCGACCCGCGGCGGCCAGATCGTCACCGTCCGGGAGGTCCTCGACGCGGCGACCGAGCGCGCCCGCGACATCGTCCACGAGAAGGGACGCGACGTCGCCGACGAGGGGATCGACGCCATCGCGCGAAAGATCGCGCTCGCGACCGTCAAGTACGGGATGGTCGCCGCCAACAGGGGGAAAGACATCACCTTCGACATCGACGAGGCCGTGTCGCTGGAGGGGGATACGGGACCGTACGTCCAGTACGCGACGACGCGAGCGTACAGCATCCTCGAATCCGCCGAGGGCGTCCCCGCAGTCGACGACGTCGACCCGTCGGCGTTCAACGACACGGACTACGACCTGATCTACCACCTCGGTCGCTACCCGCTCGTCCTCGACCGGTGCGAGGAGCGGTACGACGCCGCCCCGCTCGCGCACTACCTCCTGGAACTGGCCCACGTGTTCAACTCCTTCTACCACAAGAATCGGGTGCTGGACGCGGAGTCGGCGGCTGCCGGGCGACTCGTCCTGACCGACGCCACCGCACAGGTGTTCGAGAACGGACTCGGCCTGCTCGGTATCGAGACGCTCGCGGAGATGTGACGCGGTTCACACCCGACGGGCACCGACGCGACGCGGTACTCGTTCTGCTGTGTGCGCTGGCGGTGAGCGCTGGCTGTCTCGGTGTGGGCGCGGGCGACGTGGGGCAGGGACCCGCGACGCCGACGCCCGAATCGGGGGCGACCGTCCGCGTGACGGACGTGGTCGACGGCGACACGCTCGACGTGCGCTTCCCCGGCGGTCGGGAGGACACGGTTCGACTGCTGGGCGTCGACACCCCCGAGGTCCACGTCGAGAACGACCCGGCGGAGTTCGAGGGCGTCCCGGACACCGCGACCGGCCGGTCGTGTCTGCGCCGTCACGGTGAGCGCGCGAGCGCGTTCGCGGTCGACCGCCTCGCCGACCGTCAGGTGACGCTCCGGTTCGACGCCGCCGCGGATCGACGCGGCGGCTACGACCGACTCCTCGCGTACGTCGTGGTCGACGACCGAGCGTTCAACGCCCTCCTCCTCGAACGCGGCCACGCCCGCCTCTACGACGCCTCGTTCCGGGAGCGCGACCGCTACGCCGCGCTCGAACGCGAGGCCCGCGCGGCTGGACGTGGCGTCTGGTCGTGTGCGTCGTGAGCGTGATTACTACTGGACATTCACAAAGACTTTAGTATAACCAGAAAATATCCCGTACCGAAGATGACACCCACAGTGTCCCGCGCCGACGAGGAGACGCACGGACGGTCGACGTGGGTCGGTGGGGCGGTGGCGCGATGACGGCGACGAAAGCCGGTCTCGCCGGACAGTTGGCGGTGGTCGCCGGCTTCGAGAACCCGCAGGCAGCCCTGGAACAGTATCCGACGCCGCCGGAGCTGGCGGCCCACGTCGTCCACGTCGCCGACCTGAACGGCGACATCGAGGGACGGACGGTCGTCGATCTGGGGGCGGGGACGGGGATGTTCACGCTCGGGGCCGCCCTGCGCGGGCCGAAGCGGGCGGTCGGCATCGAGATCGACCGCGACGCGCTGGAGGTCGCGCGGGAGAACCAGCGTCGGGTCGGCACCCGGACGGAGATCCACTGGGTGCAGGCCGACGCCACCCGCGCACCGATCCGTCCGGACGGTCCCACGACGGTCGTCATGAATCCGCCGTTCGGCGCGCAGGACGGCAACGAACACGCTGATCGAGCGTTTCTGGTGACCGCCGCCGACGTCGCCGACGTGTCCTACTCCGTCCACAACGCGGGGAGCCGGGAGTTCGTCGAGGCCTTCGCCGCGGACAACGGCGGCGAGGTGACACACGCGTTCGCCGCCCAGTTCGATCTCGACCGCCAGTTCGACCACCACGCCGCCGACCGCCGGGAGATCGACACCGAGGTCTACCGGATCGTCTGGGGCGATTCGTAGCGTCGTCCCCCTACTCGTATCTCTCGGCGCGAGCGATGCGCACCCGCGTCCCGCCGTCGACCGCGTAGAGTCGCCCCTCCTCGTTGACGAACGTCACGCCGCCGATAGACGCCGTCTCGTTGGTGGCGGGGATCGGACCGGTGGCGGACCGGTTCCCCACCGAGACGTTGAGTCGGAAGCCCTCCGACGCCGCCTCGACGGAGACGTTTCGGCCGGCGATCACGGGCTCCGCTCGGACGGGCGGGGAGGTGTACGCCATCACGTTCCGGTCGCCGGAGACGAGATGCACCCGGTAGGCGGTGCCGCCGCCGACGGCGTTCCACCCCGACCGTTCGGCGCGGACCGTCTCGCGCCAGCCGAGACCGCCGAGTCGAACCGTCGACGTGCCGGCGAAATCGAGCCGTCCCTTGGTGACCGCGGTCATCCAGATGCCCCGCTCCCGGTTCCTGACGATCACCCCCGAGGTGTTGACCTGCGTCGTCTCGCCGAACACCTCCACGTCGATCACCGACACCATGCCGTTGGGCACGTCCTCGGCGTACGTCACCTCGTAGCCGCGAATCTCGACCGGATCGCTCTGGCTCGGGAGGTCGCCGCTAGCGGTCGTCGTCAGATTGACCGGGACGGCAGGCCCGGCGAGGGCGGCCGTACAGAGGAGCAGGACGGTCGCGCCCACGCGCCACCGTGGGACCGCCCGGATGGCGTCGGGTCGATCCGCCACCGGCACGAGCGGCCGATCCGACGCCGCCACGGTCGCCGCCACCAGCGTCGCGAGGGCGATCACGAGTGCGAGACCGGCGGCACGGTAGAGCACGTACGTCTCGCCGCCGCGGTACCAGTAGACCGCCCACAGGGACTGGGCGACGCCGAACAGGACGGTCCCGGTCGCCACCCGCACCGCGGAGGGCCGGTCGTCGCCGCGGGTGCGGGCGAGCCACACACCGAGCAGGAGACCGGCGAGCAGCCCGACCGCGTGGCCCTGGATCGCGATGTCGGCCCACCACGGCGACGAGTACGACGGGCCGGCGCTGGCCGACATCGTCGGCTGCTGGAGCGCGTTGTAGAGCGTCCGGAGGGCGTTGCCGGCGGTGACGGCGACGACCGTGACGATTGGATAGCGCACCAGCGCGAAGCCGGCGAACGCGAAGACGACGCCGGAGAAGCCGATGACGGGACCGAGCGCGAAGAGGGCGGTGAACAGACCGACGCCGCCGACGGCGGCCGGGAAGATCACCAGCGCCCGCACGTACGGGTTCGTCAGTGGCGACGTGAAGGTCTGGACGCCCCGTTCGCGGGGGAAGTGTCCCCACGCGTACTCGGCGATTGGAGCGAGGACGAGCGTCCCGACGAGGTTGCCGATCAGGTGGCCGGATCCCGAGTGGGAGAACGCCGCCGTCGCCATCCCGAGCGGGTAGAAGTACGACCACGCACGGAAGGGGATGGTGACGGGCGCGTGCCAGTGTGACCACCCGCCCTGTACGAACAGATACACAGCGAGGACGAGACCGGCGGAGACGAACGTCCCCAACGGGACGCCGGCAACGAATCGCGAGCGGAGACGCCGTCCCCAGCGGCCGCGCGGGCGGTCGAGGACGACGACGGCGGCGAGAGCGACGAGCACCGAGAGCAACACAGCCAGTCGAAAGAGGGTGGTCGCGTCCGGAACGCCGAGCATGCCTCCCGGTCACGGGGCTGCGCTAATGAATCCGACGGGCGACGGTCAGATCTTGTTCTCGGCGTCCTCGGCGAGTTCGGCCATTCGCTTGCCGACTCGGCCGGCGTCGGAGAACTCGTCTTCACTCATCGCCGTCGCGAGCGCGTTGCCGAGGACGAACACGGCGTGTTTGTGCTCGCTTTTCGACTTGTGGACGTGCGACGGATCGACGCTCAGCGATTCGTACGGATCGAAGATGCTCTCGTCGACCGACTCCTGACTCCGGAAGTAGTTCATGATCGTGACCATCTGCTCGTGCAGTTCGAGGAGTTCCTCCTTGTGCATACGGTTGGTTACGAACGTAGGCCGGTTAAGGATTATTGCGTCGGCGTCGCATGGTGACGATTCGGCGACGTTTTCGGTGGGACCCGCTCTCGCCGGCAGCGGCGCGCCCGGTCAGAAGACGTACTCGTCTTCGTGTCCCATCATCCCCTCGTCTTCGAAGCCGGGATCTTCCTCCTCGATCGGTCCGCTCGTCTTGTAGGCACGTAACCCGGTCGAGAGCAGTTCCTGAATCGCCTCCTCCCGGTTGACGAACTCGCCCTGCTCGATGAGCTGGGCGATCTGCATCTCCAGATGTTCCGGGACGGTTATTTCCACGTTCGGCATTTGAACGTCCGACGGTTTGGAAGGGGCGTATTTAAATTCTGCGGGGAGGATTCGGATTTCGGTAACTGTTCCTTTGATAAAATGAGTAAAATCACGAGCGAGTGCGAACTGAGATTTCGGAAACGTGTACTCGACCGACATCCATAGGTGCATCGAGCGTTCACCGCAGACATGGTCAGGGACGTCACGGGCATCCATCGCGAGTTCGGCGGCGAGCGTCTCCCACCCGGACAGCACCGGACGGAGTCGTTTCCGGTGCTCTCGAAGGGGAACGTACCGCGCGTCGAGCGCGAGGAGTGGACGCTCTCGGTGACCGGTGCGGTCGAGAACCCGGTCACCCTCGACTGGGACGCCTTCACCGACCTCGGCGTCGAGACGCAGCGACAGGATTTCCACTGTGTGACTGGGTGGAGCAAGTTCGGCTGCGAGTTCGCCGGCGTGCCGTTCGCCACCGTCGCCGACCACGTCGGCGTCGATCCGGACGCGGTGCACGTCCTCTTCTCGGCCGCGGACGACTACACGACCGACCTCCCGCTCGACGACTGTCTCCGCCCCGAGACGCTCCTCGCCGTCGAGTTCGACGGCGACCCGCTCCCGCGGGACCACGGCGGGCCCGTCCGCGTCGTCACGCCGCACAAGTACGCCTACAAGGGCGCGAAGTGGGTGACCGGTATCGAGTTCCTCACCGATCCGGAGCGTGGCTTCTGGGAGCGTCGGGGCTACTCCGTCGACGCGAATCCGTGGCGCGAGGAGCGGTACGGCGGATAGTTAGGTAAAAGGGTGCGGCGCACTGAGGGAGTTTATAATGGGTATCCCGCGAAGTGACGAGACCGGTTCGCGTCTCGTCAGTCGGTCGGTCCGGGCGTCGGTCCCCTCGCTCCGCGCCGCCCTCGACGCCATGCCCGCCCCACGCACGTTCTGGACCGCGCCGGACGAGGCGACGGTGGTCGCCGGCGGCGCCGCGGCGACCGTCACCGCCGACGGCCGGGACCGATTCGCCGCGATCAAAGACGGCATCGACCGGGTGTTGCGCTCGGGCGACGTCCACGCCGGCACCGAGGCCGCCTGCCCCCGCCTGTTCGGCGGCTTCGCCTTCCACGACGAGGGAACGACCGACGACACCTGGGCCGACTTCCCCGGCGCACGGTTCGTCCTCCCGCGGGTACAGGTCACCGACACCGACCGCGGGACGTGGGTGACGGTCAACGCGGCCGGTCCCGACGCGACCGTCGGGACCGTCGAGGAGCGCCTCGACGTCGAACGCGACCGCTTCGAATCGCTCGACCCCCCCGAACCGACTCCACCGCCGGAGATCGTCTCGCGGACGCGGACCACCCCGCGAGCAGCCTGGTGCGACTCCGTCGGGACCGCCGTCGACCGCATCCGCGCCGGTGACCTGCGAAAGGTCGTCCTCGCGCAGGCGCTCGAAGTGACGCTCGACCGCCCGCTCTCGCTGCCCGACGTGCTCGCCCGCCTCGGGGACACCTACCCCGACTGCTATCGCTTCCTCGTCGAACCGACGGCGGACGAGACGGCCGACCGCCCGGGCTTTTTCGGTGCGACACCCGAGCGGCTGGTCAGCCGGCACGGTCGAACCGTCACGACGGACGCGCTCGCGGGCACGACGGGACGGGGGGACACCCCGGCCGAGGACGACTGGCTGGCCGAGGAACTCCGCAACGACGAGAAGAACGTCCACGAGCACGAACTCGTCGCGGAGGCGATCCGGGAACAGCTCGCCCCGTTCGCGTCGGCGATCACCGCCGACCAGCGCCGGGTCCGCCGGCTGGCGACCGTCCAGCATCTCTTCACCCCGATCACCGCGACGCTCGACAGCGACACGCACGTCCTCGACCTGGTGGAGGCGCTCCACCCCACGCCGGCCGTCGGCGGTCTCCCCCCCGAGACGGCACTCGCGACCATCCGCGAGACGGAGCCGTTCGACCGGGGCTGGTACGCCGCTCCCGTCGGCTGGGTCGACGCCGCCGGCAACGGCACCTTCGCCGTCGCCATCCGCTCGGCGCTCGCCCGGGGCACCGAGACGACCCTTTTCGCCGGCGTCGGCGTCGTCGCCGACTCCGACCCCGACCGCGAGTGGGACGAGGTACAGCTCAAATACCGACCGATCCTCGACGAGTTGGAGCGATGAGCGCGCCGAACCGCAACGTCCTCTGGGGGCGGGCGCTGGCCGACGAACTCGTCCGCGGCGGCGTCGACGCCGTCGTCGTCTCGCCCGGGAGCCGCTCGACGCCGCTCGTCACCGCCGTCTCCGAACACGACGAGCTGACCGTCTACTCCGTCCTCGACGAGCGCTCGGCCGCCTACTTCGCGCTCGGCCGCGCCAGACGGTCCGGCGAGGTGACGCCCCTGATCTGTACCTCCGGCACCGCCGCCGCGAACTACCACCCCGCGGTTATCGAGGCCGACCGCGGCCGGGTGCCGTTGCTCCTCCTCACCGCCGACCGTCCGCCCGAGCTCCGGGACAGCGGCGCGAACCAGACCGTCGACCAGGAGAAGCTCTACGGCGACGCCGTCCGGTGGTACATGGACCTGCCCGAACCCGAGGCCGAGGAGCGCAAACTCCGGTCGCTCCGGACGACCGTCGGCCGTGCGCTCGCGGCGGCGACGGGCACCCCCGCGGGACCGGTCCACCTGAACTGCCCGTTCCGCAAACCGCTGGAGCCGACGCCCCGGCCGGGCGACGTGCCCGCCGACCTCGACCCGCTCGCCGCCGCGGGCCGGGACGGCGGCCGCCCGTTCGTCTCGACGACGACCGGCGTCCCGCAACTCGACCGGGCCGACCTCAGCGAGGTGGCCGAGGGACTGTCGGTCGGCCGGGGGTTGATCGTCGCCGGTCCCGCCGACCCCCCGGGCGTCGACGCCCAGGCCCTGACCGCGCTCGCCCACGCCACTGGCTTCCCGATTCTGGCCGACCCACTCTCCGGTCTCCGCTTCGGCGGCCACACCCGAGTCACGACGACCGTCGGCGGCTACGACGGCTACCTCGACCCGCGCGTGACCGACGACTGGCCCGTGCCGGACGCGATCCTCCGGGTCGGCGCCTCGCCCACCTCCAAGCGACTCCGGAACTATCTGGCCCGAACCGACGCCCGGCAGTTCGTCGTCGACCCCGCGGGGGCGTGGCGCGAGGCCGAGTTCCGGGCGTCCGACCTCGTCGTCGCCGACCCCGCCCGTCTCGCCGCCCGCCTCGCCGAAGTCGTGGGCGGTCCCGACGCGCCCGACTGGCGCGAGCGGTGGGCTGCCGCAGACCGCGTCCATCGCGACGTCGTCGCCGACGCGACGACCGACGGCCAGGGCGGCTACTTCGAGGGGGCGGTCCTCGCGGACGTGGCCGACCTCGCGCCCGAACCCGCGACGCTCGTCGTCTCGAACTCGAACCCCGTCCGCGACGCCGACCGGTACATGCCCCCGACGCCGGCCGGCTACACCGTCCTCGGCAACCGCGGGGCGTCGGGCATCGACGGCGTCACCTCGACCGCACTCGGCGCCGGGAGCGCCACGACGGACGACCTGACGCTCGTGATCGGCGACCTCTCGTACTACCACGACGGCAACGGCCTGCTGTCGGCGCTCCGGTGTGGAGTCGACGCGACGATAGTGCTGATCGACAACGACGGCGGCGGCATCTTCCACCGCCTCCCCATCGAGTCGTTCGATCCGCCCTTTACCGAGGCGTTCAGGACGCCACACGGTCTCGATTTCGAACCGACCGCCGACCTCTACGACCTCGGCTACACCGCGGTCGACGACCGCGAGGCGTTCCGCGACGCCTACGCCGCGTCGGTCGGGAGCGACGGGACCGACGTGATCGAGGTGCGGACGAACCCCGAGGCGAGCCAGCGGACGCGGGAACGACTGGTCGAGGCGACGGTCGCCGAACTGAGCGAGTAGTCGGGAGTTATTTGATCGCCGGCCGTCAGTTCGGGACGATGCCCTCCACGCAGTGGACGCGAGTCGGCGCCGCCTTCGCCGCGCTCGTCCTCGGATACGCCGTCGTCGTCGCAGGGAACGTTCTCCTCGGCGTCTTCCTCGCCGCCGCAGTCTACCTCCTCGCGTGGCTGATCGACCGGCTCTCGCCGGGCCACCCGCTCGACGACATGAGCCGGGAGCGGACGCTCGCGGCCGGCGCCCTCGCCCTCGTCGTCGTCGCGTACGCGGTGCTGATCGCGGCGAACGTCCTCCTCGGCGTCGTCGTCGCAGTGACGGTGGTGATCGTCGCGTGGGTCACCAGCCCTTACGGTCCCGTGGCACGGTGGCTCGACCGGAAGTGAATCTTTTTGCGCACGCCGGTCCCGACTTCCGGTATGGTTTCCGATCTCTTCGATCCCGACCGGTGGACGGCCGTCACCGACGACTTCGAGGACGTGACCTACCACCGCGCGGACGACGTGCCGGCGGTACGGATCGCTATCGACCGCCCGGAGGTGCGCAACGCCTTCCGCCCACGGACGGTGGACGAACTCTACGCGGCGCTCGACCACGCCCGCCAGCAGGCCGACGTCGGCTGCGTCCTCCTGACGGGCAACGGACCGTCGCCGAAGGACGGCGGGTGGGCGTTCTCGGCCGGTGGCGACCAGGCCATCCGCGGCGAGTCGGGGTACGAGTACCGCGAGGACGACCCGGACGCTCCGGCCGACGACACCGACGCGGCCACCGACGACACGTCGCTCGGCGCCGACACGCCGACCGTCGGCCGCCTCCACATCCTCGAAGTCCAGCGGCTGATCCGGTTCATGCCCAAGCCCGTCGTCGCCGTCGTGCCGGGGTGGGCGGTCGGCGGCGGCCACTCCCTGCACGTCGTCTGTGACCTCACGCTCGCGAGCGAGGCGCACGCGAAGTTCCTCCAGACCGACCCCGACGTGGCCTCCTTCGACGGCGGATTCGGCTCCGCCTATCTCGCCCGACAGATCGGCCAGAAGAAAGCCCGCGAGGTGTTCTTTCTCGGGAAGACCTACGACGCCACGGACGCGGCCGACATGGGCATGGTGAACGAGGTGGTCCCGCACGAGCGACTGGAGGACGTCGCCCTGGAGTGGGCCGAGACGATGACGGGCAAGAGTCCGACCGCGATGCGCATGCTGAAGTACGCGTTCAACCTCGCGGACGACGGCCTGGTCGGCCAGCAGGTGTTCTCGGGTGAGGCGACCCGACTCGCGTACATGACCGACGAGGCCCGGGAGGGCCGCGACGCCTTCCTCGACGGGCGGGAGCCGGACTTCTCCGACGTGCCGTGGCACTACTGACGATGCCTCGGCGTCGATTCGCGGTCCGCGATCCACGATCCAGCGATGACCGAAAGGGAGATAGTATAAGTACGGACGACCAACTTACGGGTATGGTGATGTATGAATCCGAATCGGGTTGATTTTCTGGTCGATCTGGCGTACGGTGTGGTTATCCTTCTCGCGGCGGGGCTTATCCTCGCCGTCGGTACCGGCGTCGGCGTCGCGTTCGGTATCGGGGCGCTCGTCTCGTACGTAATCCACGTCGTCTGGAAGATGGCACGGTTCGATCCCGAGTGGATGAGCCGGGAAGTGACCGAGAAAGTCGAGGAGACGCTGACCGACGAGGTGACCGAGAGCGTCGAGCAGACCGTCACCGAGGAAGTGGCCGAGGAAGTCTCCGAGAGCGTCGAGCAGACCGTCACCGAGGAAGTGACGGAGAAGGTCGAGCAGACCGTCACCGAGAACGTGGAACGAACGGTCTCCGAGGAGATGAGCGACATCATCGACCAGCTGGAGCAGGTGAACGAACGCGTCGACCGCCGGCCACGGGCCGACGAGATAGACGACGCAGTCGACGAAGAGACCGAGGCAGAACGATGACGGACGGACAAACGAGACGAACCGTGGGTTACGACGGACACGTATGATCGGCGCGCTCCTGCTCGTCGGCTTCGCCGTCTCGGTGTTCGTCGGATTCAACATCGGCGGGTCGACCACCGGCCCGGCGTTCGGCCCGGCGGTCGGCGCGGGCGTCATCTCGAAATTCGCCGCCGGCGGTCTGATGGCACTGTTTTTCTTCGTCGGCGCGTGGACTCTGGGGCGTCGGGTCGTCACGACTCTGGGCAGCGACCTCGTCTACGATCCCGGCGTCTTCACCATCGAAACCAGCATCGTCGTCCTGTTTTTCATCGGCGGCGCGCTGTTCGTCGGTAACTACGCGGGCGTTCCGGCCTCGACGTCGATGACGGCCGTCGGCGCCATCGCCGGTCTCGGGGTCGCGGCGGGGGAACTCAACTGGGCCGTCATGGGCGAGATCGCCGTCTGGTGGATCGTCGCCCCGCTCGTCGGCTTCTGGGTCTCCGGCGTCGTCGGCCGGTACTTCTACCCGGCGATCAACCGTTGGGTCGCCATCGAGAGCACCGACGGATCGCTGTTGACCGTCGACCGCTCCGGCTCCGTTCCCGTGCCGCGCTCCGGGCCGAACACCACCCGTCGCGAAGTCGTCGGCGCGAGCGTCGTCGTCGCCATCGGCTGTCTGATGGCCTTCTCTTCCGGCACCTCCAACATCGCCAACGCCATCGCCCCGCTGTACGGCGCGGGCGTCGAGATGAACCTCCTGATCCTGCTCGGGTGTGGCGCTGTCACGATTGGCGCGGTCACCATCGCCCGGCGCACCCTCGACACCCTCGGCAACGACATCACCGACCTCCCACTCACCGCGGCCATCGTCGTCGCGGTCATCTCCTCGGGCATCGTCATCGGACTCTCCGCTATCGGCATCCCGGCCTCCTTCGTCATCATCGCGACCATGTCCATCGTCGGCCTGGGCTGGGGGCGGGCTACCCGGTCGATCACCGTCTCGGAGGGGGTGCGCGGCGAGAAGAAACCGAACGTCTCCGTCGGCGCGCTGACCACCGACGAACCCGGCGAGGAGGCGCCGGAGATCGGCGAGGAAGACCCGGAAGACACCCCCAGCGCCGCCGAACTGTTCAACCCCGAGACGACGGGGCGGGTCGTGTTGATGCAGAACGTAGTGCCCATCCTCTCGACGGTCGGCGCGTACGCGACCTTCCGGCTCCTGTTCGCGTTCGTGTGGTGACGGCCCCGCCACGAATCGGGGACCTTTACGCCGCTGGGCGTCCGACGACACCACGATGAGTACACAAGGGATTAGCCGCTCCAGAGCGTGGCTGATGGCCGCGCGGCCACAGACGCTTCCGGCCGCCGCGGCGCCGGTCGCCGTCGGCACCGGTCTCGCCGTCGGCCGTGGCGTCGACCACCCGCTCGCCGCCCTCGCGGCCCTCGTCGGCGCTGCCCTCATCCAGATCGGCACCAACTTCGCCAACGACTACTACGACGCCGTCAAGGGCGCCGACACGGAGGATCGAGAAGGGTTCACACGCGTCACGCAGTCGGGGCTCATCGCGCCCGAATCCGTGAAACGCGCCACGTACCTCACCTTCGCGGCGGCCATCCTCGTCGGGACGACGCTGGTGTACGTCGGCGGACTCCCCATCCTGATCGTCGGCCTGCTGTCCGTGGCGGCCGGTCTGGCCTACACCGGCGGGCCATACCCCCTCGGCTACCACGGACTCGGCGACCTCTTCGTGTTCGTCTTCTTCGGCGTCGTCGCCGTCACCGGCACCTACTACGTACAGGCCGCGGCCGTCCTCGCCGGCCCGTTCCCGCTCGGGATTCCACCGGGGACGCTCCCCCCGGTCGCCGTCGTCGCCAGCCTCCCCGTCGCCGCCGTCTCGACGAACATCCTCGTCGTGAACAACGTCCGCGACCTGGAGACCGACGCCGAGACGGGCAAACGAACCCTCGCTGTCCGCATCGGCTACCGCTGGAGCCGCGTCCAGTACGTCGCCCTCCTCGCGCTCGCGTACCTCGTCCCGCCCGCGCTCTGGCTCGTCGGGCCTGCGTCGCCCGCCGTGCTCCTCCCCCTCCTGACGCTCCCGCTCGCCGTCTCCGTCGCCCGCACCGTCTGCACCCGGACCGACGGCGAGGCGCTCAACCCCGCGCTCGAACGCACCGGCAAACTGCTCGCGGCCCACTCCCTGCTGTTCGCGGTGGGGCTGGCGGTCGGCCTGTGACGGGGCGCCGTCGGTTCTCGCTCGACCTCTCGCGGCCGCTCGAAACGGCGGGCGGGACGATTCGACGCCGCGAGGGCGACCTGCTCCGGATCGAGACCGACGGCGTCCGCGGCGTGGGCGAGGCGACACCGCTTCCGGGGTGGACGGAGTCGCTCGCGGACTGCCGGGCGAGGCTCGACACGGTGGCGCGAGTCGACGACGCCGCACTCCTCGACGCCGCCGCGACCGATCCCCACGACCCGCTGGCTCGCGCCCCGTCGCTCGCCGCTCCCCTCGCCGACGCGCCCGCCGCCCGCCACGCCGTCGAGTGCGCCGCCCTCGACGCGCTCGGGCGACGCGACGGCCGTCCGCTCGCGGCGGTGCTCGCGGACGGTCCCGCCCCCGCGACGACGGTTCCCGTCAACGCCACGCTCGGCGACGCGCCGCCCGCGGAGACCGTCAGCGCCGCCATCGAGGCCGTCGGCGCGGGGTTCGACTGCTTGAAGGTGAAAGTCGGCGTCGGCGACGTGGACCGGGACGTGACCCGTCTTCGGACGGTCAGGGCGGCCGTGGGACCGGACGTCGAACTCAGGGCCGACGCCAACGCCGCGTGGGACCGCGAGACGGCGCGTGAGGCCGTGGAGGCGTTCGCGGCACTCGACGTCGCCTATCTCGAACAGCCGCTCCCATCCGACGACCTGTCCGGACACGCCGCGCTCAGGGGGCGGGGCGTCGACGTCGCCGTGGACGAGACGCTGGCGACGACGGCCGTCGAGGACGTACTGGACGCGGACGCCGCGGACGTGTTGATCCTGAAGCCCATGGCGCTCGGCGGTCCCGCCCGCGCACACGCCGTGGCCCGGCGCGCGCTCGCGGCGGGCGTCGACCCCGTCGTGACCACCACGGTCGACGCCGCGTCGGCGCGGACGGCGGCGGTCCACGTCGCGGCCGCGATTCCCGACGTGCGCCCCTGTGGGCTGGCGACGGGCGACGCCCTCGCGGCCGACCTCTGTCCCGATCCGGTCCCCGTCGAGTCGGGGGCGGTCGCCGTCCCCGACGGCCCGGGCGTCGCCGGCGACGCATTCGACGGCCTGTTCTGAGGTCCAATGGTATATACGACGCCCGGCTCTAGCGCCGATATGACGACTCGGCGGATGCTCTACGTGCTCGCGCTGTTCGCTGCCCTCGTGTTCTCGGCCGGCTTCGTCGTGGTCTGGGCGCTCTCGTACGGTCCGCTCTAGGCGTCGTCGCCGTGGGAGACGCCTTCGCGGCGGTCGGCCCGGAGCCGCCGGATCGTCGCCGCCGCGTTGCTCGCGTCGTAGCCGAAGTAGACGGCGTCGGCGTACGCCTCGGCGACGGTCGTCGCGTCGGCGAGCGCGTCGACGTCCACCTCGACGGCGTAGAGTTCGATCCCGAGGCGGCTCTCGGCGTCGACGAGGCGGCTCTCGAACCCCTTCGCGATGGTCTCCAGCCAGTAGGTCGTCCCGTAGGCGGTGTCGTAGAGCGGGACGACGAACTCCTCGACCATCGGGGCGAGCGCCGCCACGTCGACGCCGCTCCGCGCCCGGAGGTGGCCGGGGTAGGGGTCGGGGTACAGGGTGAGATAGAGGTCGCCGGGGACGCGCTCGCGGACGTCGGCCACGAAGTCGGTGACGACCGACACGCGCCAGTCGACGCGGTCGTCGAACTCGCTCGCGGCGAAGCGTCGCTCACACCGCTCGCACCGACAGTAGCCGTCGCGGGGGAAGCCGACGTCGTCGAGGCGGAGGTCCGGCCGCTCGGCCACGCAGTCGTCGACGATCTCGAGCAACCCCTCGCGGTAGCGGTCGTGGGTCGGGCAGACGTACGACCAGTCGAAGTAGGGGCGCTCGCGGGTCGCGGGGCGCCCCGCCTCGTCCACCGCGGCGAGGTCGGGGTCGTCGCCGACGGCGGCGTTGTCGCCGAACAGGGAGATCATGTTGACGCCGGTCGCGAGCGGGGCGGCGGCTCGACCGGTCACGTCTTTCACTTCGTAGAAGCCGGCGTCGAACGCCGCCCACTCCAGTTCTTCGGCGTTGCGCGTGACGACCCCGTACATGCCCGCCGATAGGAGCGTGCGGGGCCTAAGAATGACGGTCGGTCGGTGCGAACGGGCGCGTTACTCCTCGACGTCGACCTCGACCGGTTCCTTGTCGCCCGAGAGCAGGACGTAGCCGATTGCGATCAGTGCCAGCACCAGGATGAACTTCGTCTTCCCTGACATACCCGTCAGTTGGGCCACCGGTCACAAAGCGGTTTCGCCCGAGCCGCGGGTGTCGATATGTTCGGCGACGTCGCCCTCCCGGATGATAGTGTCGCAGTACGAACACCGGACGCCGTCGTCGAGCACGTCGAACTGAGTCCGGACGGGTTCGTCGGCGTTCGTGATGCAGTTGTGGTTCGGACAGACCAGGATGCCGGTGACGGATTCGGTGCGTTCCACGCGGTTCTTGTCGACCACCTCGAACTCCCGGATGATGTTGATCGTCACTTCCGGTGCGATCAGGGAGAGGACGTCTACCTCCGACTGACTGAGTTCGCGCCCCTCGACTTTCACGACGTCCTTTCGCCCCAGCTTGTCACTGGGGACGTTCATGCCGATGCTGACGCTCTCGCCGCCGGTCCCGTCGATACCGAGGATGGCGAGGACGTTGAGCGCCTGGCCGGCGGTGACGTGGTCGATGACGGTGCCGTTGCGGATCTTGCTGACGCGGAGTTCCTTGTCGGTCATGCCTTCCCTCCGAGTAGCCGGTCGAGCAGAGCCATACGAACGGGGACGCCGTTGTGGGCCTGATCGAAGTACTTCGCGCGCGCCGTGTCGTCCACCTCGGGCGCGATCTCGTCGACGCGCGGGAGCGGGTGCATCACGGTCAGGTCGTCGGATGCGTCCGCGAGCACGTCGTTGTCGATGCGGTACTCTCCGGCGACTTCGCGGTACTCCCGTTCCTCGGGGAAGCGCTCGCGCTGGATGCGGGTGACGTAGAGCACGTCGAGTTCGGGCAGGACGTCGTCGAGGTCCGTGTGTTCGCGCACCTGTGCGCCCGCCTCGTGGAGGTCGTAGCGGACGTTCCGCGGCAGGCGAAGGCTCTCCGGACTGACGAAGTGTTGGCGCACGTCGAAGTTGGTGAGCGCGTGGGCCAGCGAGTGGACCGTCCGACCGTACTTCAGGTCGCCCATGATCCCCACGGTGATGTCGTCGAGACCGGCGTTCTCTCGGATCGTGTAGAGATCCAGCAGCGTCTGACTGGGGTGCTGGCCGGCGCCGTCGCCCGCGTTCACCAGCGGCACGTCGACGAACTGCGAGGCGAGTTTCGCCGATCCCTCGCTCGGGTGGCGGAGCACGATTGCGTCGGCGTACCCCTCGATCACCCGCACGGTGTCCGCGAGGCTCTCGCCTTTCTTGACCGACGACGATTCGACCGGTCCCATGTCTATCGTCTCGCCGCCGAGACGCTTCATCGCCGACTCGAAGCTCATCTTCGTCCGCGTACTCGGCTCGAAGAAACACAGCGCGAGGACGCGGCCCGCGTGACGGTCACGGACGATGTCGGGATCGGCTTCGACGGCCGCCGCGTGGTCGAGCACCGCCTCGATGTCGTCCCGAGAGAGGTGGGCCGCGCTGATGAGGTGGTCCTGCAACATTACGTGTGTGAGCCACCCGTAGCGTCTTGAAACCCTCGGCATCTCCGCCCTGCCACGTCCCGTCGGAACGGTGACGCGCACCTACGCCACGATCCGACTGCGGAGTTTCGCCCGTGCGGCTGCGAGGTGTTCCGCGAACGTCGACGGCCTTCGACGGCCGGGCGACTACGCGCAGTCCCGTGTTACTCGGGGACGTCAAGCTATCCGAATCAGGGCCAGTTGCCGCCGTCGGCGAACGCGTCCGCCACCCGTTCGATGGCGACGACGTAGGCGGCGGTCCGGAAGTTCGGAACGTCGTACCCCTCGAACGTCTCGACCAGTCGGTCGAACGCCTCGGTGACGATCCGTTCGAGTTCGTCGTTGACGCGTTCCTCGGTCCACGAGAACCGCTGACGGTTCTGCACCCACTCGAAGTACGAGACGGTGACGCCCCCCGCGTTCGCCAGGATGTCGGGGAGGACGTACACGTCGCGCTCGGCGAGCACGTCGTCGGCGTCGGGGGTCAGGGGACCGTTCGCCGCCTCGACGATCACGTCGGCGCCGACGTCGCGGGCGATTTCGGCCGTGATCGCGTTCTCCAGCGCCGCGGGAACCAGCAGGTCGACGTCGGCGGTGAGCAACTCCTCGTTCGTCAGTTCGCGCTCCGCGTCCGGATAGCCGACGACCGAACCGGTCTCGCGTTTGTGCGACTTGACCGCTCCGGTGTCGAGTCCGTCCGCGGCGTAGATCCCGCCCTTCGAGTCGCTGACTGCGACGACCGTCGCGCCGACCTCCTCGAGGAGTCTCGCGGCGACCGATCCCGCGTTGCCGTATCCCTGCACGGCGACCGTCGCGTCCTCGATGCCGCGGCCGAGGTAGTCGAACGCCTCGCGGGCGGTGAGCATCGTCGACCGCCCGGTGGCCTCGACGCGGCCGGCGCTCCCGCCCGACGACGGTCCCTTCCCGGTGACGACGCCCGGCTCGGTCGTCCGCTCCAGCGTCTCGTAGGTGTCCTTGATCCAGTTCATCTCCCGCTGGCCCGTGTTCACGTCGGGCGCGGGAATGTCCCGATCCTCGCCGATGATCGGCCGGAGTTCGGTGGCGAACGCGCGCGTGATCCGTTCGAGTTCGCTCTCGGAGTACTCGCCGGGATCGAACGCGATACCGCCTTTCGCCCCGCCGTAGGGGATGTCGACGACGGCGCACTTGTACACCATCCACCCCGAGAGCGCCTTCACCTCGTCTTCGGTGACGTTCGGGTGATAGCGAATCCCGCCCTTGTACGGTCCCCGGTCGCCGTTGAACTGCGAGCGGTAGGCCCGAAACTGCTCCATCGACCCGTCGTCCATGTCGACCGAGAGGGTCGTCGACAGGACGCGCTCGGGCCGTTTGAGTCGCTCGATCACGTCCCCGTCTACGTCCGCGTAGACGGCCGCGTCGTCGATCTGTTCCTGGAGGCTCTCGAACGGGTTGATTTCGGCCATTTCCGCCCGATTCACTTCCCGGGAATACAGACCTTTCGACAGCGCTCGTCAACTGTCAGTCGACGAGTGTGTCGACGCTGCGAGGTAGCGACGGACGCTATCGGCGCTCGTCGTCCGCCCGGTCGACGATCCGTTCGGCGCGGGCGATCAGCGGCGCGTCGATCATCTCGCCGTCCACCTCGAAGACGCCGCGGTCGTCGGCGTCGGCCTCGTCACGCGCCGCGAGCACTCGCTCCGCCCACGCCACCGCCTCGGGGTCGGGCGCGAGGGCGTCGTGGACGGCCGCCACCTGCGCCGGGTGGACGACCAGCTTCCCGTCGTAGCCGAGCGTGGCCGCGAACCGGGTCTCGGCTCGCAGTCCCTCGTGGTCGTCGAGATCCGTGTAGACCGTGTCGACGGCGTCCACGCCGGCCGCCCGTGCCGCCAGCACGACGTGTTCGCGGGCGTACAGCAGTTCCGTCCCCTCGTCGGTGCGGGTCGCACCGAGGTCGGCCGCGAGGTCCTCCGCACCGAAACAGAGTGCGTCGACGGCGGGGGCCGCCGCCACGTCGCGGGCGTCGAGGACGCCCGTCGCCGTCTCGATCAGGGCCAGTATCGGCACCGACAGGTCGCGCGCGGCGAGCGCGTCGGCCACGCGCGGAATCGTGCTGGCGTCCGCCTTGGGCACCATCACCGCGTCGAGACGGCCGGCGTCCGCCAGTGCGTCGAGGTCCGTCGCCGCGGCGGCGGGGTCGGCGGCGACGCGCACCGCCACCTCCACGGCGGAGTCGACGTCGGCGTCGGCCAGCAGGTCGGCGACGGCCGCCCGCGCCCCGGCTTTCCGCGCCGGCGCGACGGCGTCTTCCAGGTCGAACACGACCGTATCCGCCCCGGTCGACGGGGCCTTCCGACACAGCTCGGGACGGTCGCCCGGCGAGAACAGGACGGTGCGACGGACCATGGAGGGACGAGGACGGCCGACGAAATGAATCCTAGGCTATCGCCACCGCGACTGCAACGCAGTTCACGACCGACGCGCACGCCCACGGGAGTGCGAGTCCGGCGGGAACTAGCCCCCGGTAGTCCTCGGGCATCACGACCCAGCCGGCGACGGCGACGCCGAGGGCCATGCCCTTCAGGAGCGCGAGCGTGGGGACGATGCCGACGTCGGCGATGAGCGACGCGGCGACGGGGTTGACTTCGGTCAGACCGAGTCGGAGACCGTAAACGGTGAGGGTTCCGTCGAGGAGGAGCGTCGCGACGGCGACGACCCAGAGCCAGGACGCGTAGGTCGTGGTCCGGGTCGCCACGGCGTCGAGGCGGGCGCCGCCGACGGCGAACGACGTCGTCTCTCGTGGCTGTGACCCTGCCGTGTCTGTGGACATACGGAAGTCGTCGGCGACGATCCCCGTGAGTATACACCGCATACGGCAGGTAAATGACCGATTATCGGCGGGCTACGAGTCGAGTGTCGACTCCAGCCGGTCGATCAGGCCGGCGTTGCCGAGGTAGACCGGACTCCGCTGGTGGAGGTCGGTCGCCTCGACGTCCAGTACCGACCCCGTCCCGTCCGAACTCCGGCCCCCGGCCGACTCGATCACGTAGCCGACGGGGTTGCACTCGAACTGGAGGCGGAGTTTGCCCGCCGGTGCCGACCGGAGGGCGGGGTACGCGAACACGCCACCGTAGGTCAGCACCTGGTTCACGTCGCCGATCATCGCGCCGCCGTATCGGAGCTTGAGCTCCGACTCGACCTCGTCGACGTAGGCCGCGACGTCGTCGGGCCAGTCGGGGACCCGGCCACCGAAACCGTACACCGTCGGCTCGTCGGGGAGGGTCACGTCCTCCCGGAGGACCGTGGCCGTCCCGTCCTCGATCAGATACTCCGTGACCGATCCCTCGCGGGCGAACGCCATCGTGGTGATCGGACCGTAGAGGACGTACCCCGCGGCGATCAGTTCACGACCGCTGGCGGGGAGCGGCGCGTCGTAGACGCCGACGATAGTCCCCATGACGTTGTTCGGCTTGAGGTTCGACGAGCCGTCGAGGGGGTCCACGGCGACGGAGCACCCCTCGCCCGCGTCGACGACGCCCTCGCGCTCCTCGCTGGCGTAGGCGCCGACGCCGTCGACGGCGCCCAGCCGCTCCGCCAGCAGCTCGTCGGCGTACTCGTCGGCCGCCAGTCGGCGCTCGCCGGAGGGGTTCGCCGCGCCGGACTCCCCGCGACGTCCGGGGAGTCCCGCCCGAATCTCGGGTGCTGCGGCGGCGACGGCCTCGCGGACGGCGGCGACGGTGTCGCTCATCAGTCGCTCGCTTCGAGACGAGCGTTCGTCGCCAGCGCCTCGTCGACCGTGGCGTCGTCGAAGATGACGGCCTCCAGCCCGTCGAGGATGGCCTCGGGGTGCTCGCGCTGGAAGACGTTGCGGCCCACGGCTAGCCCGGATGCGCCGGCGTCCATCGCCTCGCGCACCGTCGAGAGGAACGCCTCGTCGCTGGTCTTCGACCCGCCGCTCATGACGACCTTCGTGTCGCCCGCGCTCTGGACCGCCCAGTTCATCGCGTCCGCGGAACCGGGGTATTTCACCTTCGCGATGTCGGCGCCGAGTTCGAGTCCGAGGCGGGACGCGTAGGCGATCGTATCCGCGCTCGTGTCGTCTTTGAGGCCCTGTCCGCGCGGGTAGGACCACATCACGACGCCCATGTCGTGCTCGCGGGCGGCCTCCTGGGCCTCGCGGAACTCCTCGGCCATCTCGACTTCGTGGTTCGAGCCGCCGTAGAGGGTGAAGCCGATGGCGTCCGCGCCGAGTTCGGCCGCGTAGTCGACCGACCAGTTGACCGCCGAATCCGGCTCGCCCATCCAGAGGTTGCTCGTCCCGTTGAGCTTCGCCAGCAGACTCACGTCGTCCTCGTAGGAGGGGTAGTACGCCTCGGCGACGCCCTTCTGGACGGCGACCGCCGTCACGGCGTCGTGGGTCGACACGTCGAACACCGTCGAGGGGTCGGTCGTCGCCGGCACCGGCTCGAAGTCGACCGGGCCGTGTTCGAGACCGTGGTCGTACGCGAGGATCAACGCCTTTCCGTCGCGGGTGATCGCGGAGTCAGCACCGGGTATCATGTATAGAACGTTCCGACGAAATCACACATAAAGCGTGTGGTCGGCGGTGGGCTGCGAGCGACGGCGACGAGACGATCGCCGAAATCGGTGTCCGTCCCGGACGTGTCGAACGCACGGTGCGCCATTGTCCGTTCGAAACGTTGGCGACCGGGTCGCTACCCTTACAACCCTTCCACGCACAGGGGCGGATATGCGAGGACTCAGTGAGATCGACACCGTCGGTGTCGTCGGCGCCGGGACGATGGGCAGCGGGATCGCGCAGGTGGCCGCCACAGCCGGATACGACGTCATGATGCGCGACATCGAGGACGACCTCGTCGCGGACGGCTTCGACCGCATCGACGACAGCCTCTCGCGGTTCGTCGAGAAAGAACAGCTCACGCGCGAGCAAGCCGACGCCGCGGTCGACCGGATCACCGGCACGACCGACCTCGACGACCTCGCGGCCTGCGACTACGTCATCGAGGCCGCCGTCGAGAACATGGAGATCAAACGGGACATCTTCGCCGACCTCGACGAGGCCGTCGACGACGACGTGATCCTCGCGACCAACACCTCTACTCTCTCGATCACGACTATCGCGTCGGCGACGGAGCGACCGGACCTCGTCGTCGGCCTGCACTTCATGAACCCCGCACCGATCATGGAGGGACTCGAACTCGTCGTCGGCGAGCGCACGGCCCAGGAGGCCGTCGACTGCTCGCACGCCCTCGCCGAGGACCTCGGCAAGACGACCTGGGAGTCCGACGACAAACCCGGATTCGTCGTCAACCGAGTGCTGATGCCGTGGATCAACGAGGGCATCCGCGCCTACGACGAGGGCGTCGCGGACAAGGCGGACATGGACGCGGGGCTGAAACTCGGCACGAACGTCCCGATGGGACCGCTCGAACTCGCCGACCACATCGGTCTCGACGTCTGTCTCGACGCCAGCCAGACGCTCGCCGAGGAACTCGGCGACCGATACAAGCCGCCGTACCTGCTCAAGCGGAAAGTCGACGCCGGCGACCTCGGCCGGAAGACAGGGCGCGGGTTCTACGAGTACGAGTGAGGAACGGCGGTCACAGGCCGTGGACGCTCGGGTGATCGGCCCACACGGACGCCTTTTACGTGCGGCCCGCCTCCTGTCGACCGATGGAAGTCGCCATCCTCACCGTCGGCGACGAGGTGCTCGCTGGCGACACCGAGAACACGAACGCGACGTGGTTGGCGAAACAGCTCACCGACGCGGGCGCGACGGTCACCCGCATCCTCACCGTGCCCGACGACCGCGCGGTGATCCGGGAGACGGTCGAGACGTGGCGCGCGGCGTTCGACGCGGTGATCGTCACCGGTGGTCTCGGCGGCACGCACGACGACGTGACCGTCGACGCCATCGCGGACGCGTTCGACCGAGACCTCGTCGTCCACCCGGCCGTCCGCGAGGACGTGATCGAGACGGTGGCGGCCTATCGGGATCGGAATCCGGACCTCGTCGAAGCCCACGACCTCGACATCGACGTGGACGCGTGGGCGGCGCTGCCCGAGGGGAGCCGCCCGCTCGTCAACCCCGAAGGGCTGTGTCCCGGCTGCGTCGTCGAGAACGTCTACGCCTTCCCGGGCGTCCCGGCGGAGATGCGGGCGCTCTTCGCCCTCGTCGCGGGGGAGTTCGGCGGCGATACGGTGTCGAGCACGCTCTACACCCCTCAGCCCGAGGGGTCGATGGTCGAGGAAATCGCCGGCGTCCGGGAGCGATTCGACGTGACCGTCGGTAGCTACCCGAGCACGGAGACGCGCAACCGACTGAAACTGACGGGCACGGACGCCGAGGCCGTCGCCGAGGCGGCCGACTGGCTCCGCGAGCGGGTCGAGACCGTCGACGGACCGTAGTCGCTCCCTATCACGAGTGATTCTGCAGGCCGTGCGTTTAACCGACCACCGGTCCAGCCTTCGGTCGATGATCGAGGTCGAGGACCTCCGCAAGACCTACGGCGACTTCCCCGCGGTCGTCGGGAGTACGTTCGAGGTAGACGGCGGCGAGATCTTCGGCGTCGTCGGCCCGAACGGCGCGGGCAAGACGACGACGCTGAAGATGATCGCCGGTCTCGTCGAACCGACCGGCGGATCGGCCACCGTCGCCGGCTTCGACGCGTCCGACCCCGAGATGCGCCGCTCGCTCGGCTTCCTCCCCGAGGAGTCGCCGCTCTACGAGGACATGACTGCCCGCTCGTATCTGGACTTCTTCGCCGACCTCTACGACGTGCCCGCCGACGTCGCGACCGAGCGGATCGAGGGGACGCTCGACCGCCTCGAACTCGACCACCGCGAGCGCCGCCTCGGCGACGTGTCCAAGGGGATGAAACGCAAGGTCGCCATCGCGCGGTCGCTGGTGAACGATCCCGACGTGCTGATCTACGACGAACCCGCGAGCGGGCTGGACCCGCTGACGACGAACTACGTGCTGGAGTTCGTCCGCGAACTCCGCGACGCGGGCAAGACCGTCCTCTTCAGCGCGCACAATCTCTATCACGTCGAATCTGTCTGTGACCGCGTCGCGATCATGGACCGGGGCGAGATCGTCGCCCGCGGGACCGTCCCCGAGATCCGCGAGACGTACGGCACCACGGAGTACCGCGTGTTCACGTCGGTCCCGCTCGACGAGACGGAGCGGGAGGGCGACCGCCACGTCGTCACCGTCGCCGACATGGACGCGGTCGAGCGACTCCGCGAGCGAGCGAGCGACGCCGGTGGCGAGGTAGTCGACATTCGAACCCGCGAGCCGAGCCTCGAAGACATCTTCCTCGATCTGGCCGCCGACGCCGGCGCCGATCCGCGGGGTGTGCAGTGAGCGCGCCGAGGGAGCGCCTCCAGGCCGCCGTTCGAACCGCGCGCGACGGCCTGCGGTCGGTCGCTCGGATCGCTCGGTGGGAGATCGGTCGAAGCGCCGGCGTCGTCGACCGCCGGACGGCCATCCTCGGTCTCGTCGCGCTCCTCTTGGCTGGCGCCGTCGGCGGCGCGGCGATGGCGGCCGGCGGCGTCGCCCTCGACCGCGACGTCTACCGCGTCGGCGTCGACGCCGACGGTCCCTATCACGAAGTGGTTCGAGAGAGTCCCGCACTCGCGCCGCGGCCACCGGACGTCGGCCGGCTTGGCGACGATATCGAGGTCGTCGTCCGCGACGGCCGATTCTACGTCGCCGACTCGCAGAAGGGACGGGCCGCGCTGTCGACGTTCCGGGACGCCGTTCGCCGCCACAACCTGAACCGGATGCGCGACGAGCAAAACGTGTCGGCTGCCTTTCCCGTCGTCGTGACGCTGCAGTACGCCGAGCGTGCGCCGGACGAGGGTGTCGTCGCGGGCGGCGGAGCGTCGGGCACTGACGACGGCGACGCGAGTCGGGAGACGACCGGTGACGGCGGGAGCGGCGACGGCGACGGCGATGGCGGGGGCGGCGACGGTGGCGGCGGTGCCGGCGCTGGCGACGGCGACTTCGACGCCGTCGGCGGGGCGAGCGGAGACGGTCCCATCGGCGTGCCCGGATTCGGCGGCGCCGGTGGCCTGCTCGGCGGCGGTACGTCCGGATCGCCGGCCGACATCTCCCCACCGTTCCCCTTCGGCGCCCTCGTGCTCGCGTTCGTCTTCTTCATCCCCATGAACTTCGTCATCCAGCCGTACGGCAGCAGCATCTTGAACGAGCGCATCAACCGCCGGGGCGAACTCCTGCTGGTCGCCCCCGTCTCGCCGGCGGCCATCGTCGCTGGCAAGACCCTCCCGTATCTCGCCCTCCTCGTCGGGATCACCGCCGTCGTCGCCCTCGCCATCGGCGGCAGCCCGGTCAGCGTCGCGGCCGTCGCGCCCATCGCCGCGCTCTATCTCGCCGCCACGTTCGTCGGCGGCATGTTCGCCCGCTCGTTCAAGGAACTCACCTTCGTCACCGTCTCCATCTCCGTTTTCCTCACCTCCTACGCGTTCGTCCCCGCCATCTTCACGAACGTCACGCCCATCGCGCTCATCTCGCCGCTGACGCTGGTCGTCCACGACCTGCAGGGGACCGGCGTGACGGCCGCCCAGTACGTCTTCTCGACCGGGCCGTTCTACGTCGGCTCGGCGGTCTGCTTTCTGCTCGGCGTCGGCGTCTACCGCGAGGAGGACATGTTCACCCAACGGCCCGTGCCGCTGAAGTTCCTCGACGCGCTGAACAGCCGCATCGACGGTCGGCGGTCGATGGCCGTCCTGAGCGCGCTCTCCATCCCCTTCGTCTTCATCGCCGAACTCCTCGCCATCGCCGTCCTGTTCGTGCTCCCGGTCGAGGTGTCGATCCCGCTCCTGCTCGTCGCCGTCGCCACCGTGGAGGAAGTCGCAAAGAGCGTCCACGTCTACGCGGGCTTCCGGGGACCGTTCGCCGGACAGCGGGGGTGGCGCACGGCGCTCGTCCTCGGCGCTCTGTCCGGGTTTGGGTTCTTCGTCGGCGAGAAATTCACCGCAGTCGTCCAGTTCGTCGGCCTGCCGAACCTCGAACTGGGTCGGGCGGCGTTCGGCTCCGCCGGCGTCGCCGCGACGCCCACGGTCGGTCTCCTGCTCTTGCTCGCGCCGCTCGCCCTCCACGCGACGACGACGAGCATCGCGTCGCTCGGGGCGACCCGCAGCCGACGGAGCTACGTGGCGGCGCTGGTGCCCGCCATCGCCGTCCACACGGCCTACAACCTCGCGGTGGTGAGCAGCCTTGGGTGAGCCTCGCCTGACCATCGCCCGGCGGGAACTGGCGACGCTCCGGTCGGAGAAGACCATCGTCCTCGCCTTGCTCATCCAGCTGTTCATCGCCGCGTTCTCCTCGTTTCTGGTCGTCGGTCTCGTCTCGCTGTACGATCCCGGGAGCGTCGAGGGGTACGAGACGACCGTCGGCGTCACCGGCGACGCGACCGACGACCTCCTGACGGTGGTCGACGGCCAGACGGCGATGACGGGCGTCGGCTACGAGTCACAGGCGGCGGCGCGTGCGGCGTTCGAGAACGGGGAGGTGGACGCCGTCGTTCTCGCGGACCGCCGGGCGGACCGGGTGTTCGTGACGGCGACGGCGCCGGAAGGCTCGGTGCGGACGACCATCGTCGTCGTCCAGTTGCGCGAGGCGCTGTCGACGTTCGAGCGGGTGGAGCGCGACGACCGATCCTCGTTCCTGTCGTCGACGCCGCTCGCCCTCCCGCCGCGGACCGGGTCGACGCCCTACTTCGGCTTCAGCTACACCGTGTTGCTCCCGCTTCTCTGCTTTCTCCCCGTCTTCATCAGCGGCTCGATGGTCGTCGACTCGCTGACCGAGGAGATAGACCGGGGGACGCTCGAACTCCTCCGTGTCGCGCCCATCTCGACCGTCGACATCGTCGACGGAAAGGTGTGGGCGGCGGCGGTGCTCGCGCCCGCACAGGCCGGTCTCTGGCTCGCCCTCCTCGATTTCAACGGGACGACCGTCCACAACCCCGTCGCCATCCTGCTGGTGATCGGGGCGCTCGCCCTGCTGGTGGTCACGCTCGGGGCGACCATCGCCCTCCTCGCGCCCGACCGGCGTGCGGCGCAGTTCCTCTACTCCGTCGGCGTCCTCGTCGCGTTCGGCGGGACGACGCTCCTGCCGGCCAACCCGGTCAACACCGTCGCTCGCCTCGCCCTCGACAGCGCCGGGGCGGCGTCCCCGGCGCTCGTCGCGGGCTACGTCGCCCTCGGGATCGGCGCCTACCTCCTGCTCCGGCGGACGGTGCCGAACGCCGGGCTGGGTGGCTGACCCGTCCCCCGAAACACACTCAAGGCCCGCGGCGCAGGCACACGTATGGGATTTGGAAGCACGGCGAAGAAGCTCCAGCAGGTCGCCGACATGGCCGACGACGTGTACACGCGGCTGAACCAGCTTCGCGAACAGGTCACCGAGACGCGAGCGACCGTCGACGAGACGAAGGCACGGGTCGACGACATGGATCACGAACTGGCCGAACAGCGGGCAATCGTCGAGGCCCTCGCCGAGCGGGAGGGGATCGACGTCGAGGCGATCACCGCCGAGGTTCACGTCGTCGACGCCGAGGCGGCCGCGGACGCCGGCGAAGCCGAAAACGAACCGACGACCGACGCCTAGCCCAGCCGACGGTGCTCGACCTCGAGACAGCGGTCCTGAACGACGAGTAGCCCGGCGTCGCGGGCACGCGCGGCCGCCGCGTCGTCGCGAATGCCGCGCTGGAGCCAGACGCCCCGAACGTCGTCCCGTCGTTGCCGCCGTTTGATGGCCGTGTCGATGATCGGGCTCACCTCCTCGCTCGGCCGAAACACGTCGACTAGATCGACGCGTTCACCCACGTCGGCGAGGCTGTCGGCCGCCGGGCGGCCCAACACCTCCTCGCGGTTCGGATTGACCGGAACGATATCGTACCCCTGATCCTGGAGGTACGCGGGCACGTCGTGGGCGGCTTTCCCCGGCGTGTCCGAACAGCCGACCACGGCGATGGTCTCGACGTCCAGTAACTCACGGACCGTCTCCTCGGTAGCGTCGCTCATGTGGACCGATACGAGACCGCCGCGAATGAATCACACGCCCGACGAATCAGTTGTCTGGCAGGTTCGCGGTGGGTTCGCCGTCCTCGTGGGTCTCGATGACGCCGTCGAACAGCTGCTTGAGGGTGTTCATCGTCTTGTCGTCGTGGGCGGTCGAGTCGATGGCGTAGAGACCGAGACCGTCGACGCTCTGGACCCGCCCCGTGAACACGTGCAGGAAGCGAAAGACGGTCTGGAGGTCGGAGTACATCAGGAGCGTCGACAGCGAGTCCAGGAAGACGCGGTTGCGCTCGATGCCCTGATGCTCGTAGAATTCCTCCAGCAGTTCGGAGAACTTGATCCCGACGCCGGTCATGTCGACGGGCGAGGACGTGTACCGGACCTGCGCCTCGTCGCGCGCCTCGCTGACGCCCTGCTGGCGGGTGACGCAGTCGACGACGGCGACCGGACGGTCGGCGTAGTCGACGCGTTCCCCTATCGCTTCGAACACCCGCTTGGCGCCGTCGGTGTTGCTGACGACGATGGCTCCGTCGCCGTTTCGAACGCCGGTCGCGAGGACGTCGAACGCGACCCCTTTTTTGCCGGTGAGTGCTGGGCCGGAGAGCAGCAGGTTCGACCCCTGTTCGACCTCGACGTCCAGCGGCGGACCAAGGTCATACATCGCGAACCCTCGCAGGGGCGGACGAACGGGCGACGGCCTCTCCCTGCGAACGACACGACTCACCGGAGATCATGAGATAGTAGGATCATATAGTGAGCCGGTAATATTCTTTTTGATTGCGCAGAATCGAGGGATGAAACGTCGATCCTGCGGGGACGGTCGACGGTCCCGGGGGAGATGACACCGACTCGGGCGGTCAGCACCCGGCCATGGACGTCTACCCGTACGGTTTAACACGGCACACGCCCGAAGGAGGGACGATGGTAACTGCGCAGCCGACCGTGCTCCTCGTCGACGACGAGGCGGATATCGTCGACGTCTACGCGCTCGCGTTCACTGACGGTGACTACACCGTCCGGAAAGCGTACAGCGGGGAGGAGGCACTGGAGAAGGTCGCCGACGTCGACGTCGTCTTGCTCGACCGTCGGATGCCGGGGCTGTCGGGGAAGGACGTGCTCGACGAGATCAGGGAGCGCGGGTTGGACGTGCGGGTGGCGATGGTGACCGCCGTCGACCCGGATTTCGACATCACCACGATGCCGTTCGACGCGTACCTGACCAAGCCGGTGTCCGACGACGAACTTCGGGAGACGGTCGACGAACTGTTCACCCTCGCGACGTACGACGAGCAGGTGCGCGAACGATTCGCACTCGCCGAGAAGCTAGCGGTACTCGAAGCCGAAAAGACGGACCGAGAGCTCGCCGCGAGCGACGAGTACCGGGCGCTCCAGGAGCGGGCGACGGAACTGGACGAGCGGGCGTCGGAGACCGTCGGCGGGATGACGCCCGAGACGTTCGAGCGGGCGCTGTCCGGACTCGGCGACGGTGGTGAAACGGGAGCCGACGAACCGCCCGAGTAGCCCGCTGACGGCCGTTCAGGCGTACTTCGCGACGACGTTCAAAATCTCGTCGAGTTCCTCACCGTCGAGCGAGTAGCGACCGTGGGCGAAGACGGATCGGAGTTCGTCCCGATCCTGCGGGAGCAGATCCACGATCTTGAACGCCGCCAACTCGTCGACCTGTTCGAGTTCGAGCAGTTCCTCGGCGAGTTCGCGCGACTCGTCGGCGTCGAGGACGGCGAACGTGTTGGCGTGCTCGATGGCCCGGGCGAGTTCGTAGCGCATCTCGCGGTCCGGGTCCGCGGCGCGCTCGGCTTCGACCTCGGCGAGGAGTTCCTTGACCTCGGAGACGGTGACGAACTCCTCGTCGAGCTTCTCTTTGAATATAGTCATCGCGCGACTACTGCTGGGCCTTGAGGTGTGCCGGGCGCGCGATGAGCGTCTTGTCCTTGCCGCCGTCGTTGATCTCGACCTTGAACGCGCTGCCCTGCGTGCCGACGACGGTTCCGGTGTGCCCGTTGAATCGGGGGTGGAACTGGCCTTCGGAGACGCTCGGGTCCAGCTTGAGGTGAACTTTCTGACCGGTCTCGTACTCCTGAATCGCGCGCTGGGGCGGGGAGGCGCCACGCTCTCGGGGGTCGTTCGAGAGCTTACCGCGCGTCCCCTCCAGCGGCCCGTTTGAACTCGGCATTATGTGCGTGATTACTCCGGTGGTGAATATAAATGGTGCGTTACGAGACGCTCAGATCCGGCCGACGTTCTCGACGGCGACGCTCTCGACGCCGTCGACGCCCGAGAACGACTCTTCGACGGCCTCGGTGCCGCCCGCGTCGTCGGGGACGATCACCGTCGGCAGGAGCGCGACCAGCCCGAACGCGACTTCGTCGCGCTCGAAGCCGTTGATCTTCGCCCCCTCGGGGAGCGAGGCTTCGAGTCGCTCCTGCAGGTCGTCGAGGTCGATGTCTGGACTCTGGGGCATGACCTTCATCTTGGCGGCGACTTTCCCCATCGTTACGGCCCCCGGAACCCGCAGTCGGGACATTCGTAGAGGTTGCTCTGCTTGCGACACTTCGCACAGCGGTAGATCTGCTGGCCGCAGTCCGGGCATTTGAACGCGGCGGCACTCATCCCGGAGATGTTGATACCACAGGAGACACACTGGCGCTCCTGTTTTCCTTCCGTCTGGCTCATACCCGTACGAACCCGCCGGCGGGTTTTAATCGTTGTCTTTCGGGTTTCGCGGCGGGTGGGCGCCGGTCGTCCGCGATCATCCCGGCGCTCGAAAGGCCTTCAGCCTGAACCGCAGGACGACCGCTTCGACCGCGTCCGGCTCACCGACCCACGTGATCTGGACCTCGGTGAGCCGATACGATGGACCGACTGGGACGACCCGCGTCGAGAGGTGGGCTTCCCAGCCGGGACCCTCGACGGTCCGGTCGTCGACGCGTTCGCCGCCGAGCGACTCCAGATACCGGATCGCCTGCTCCGGATTGACGCCTCTGAATCCGTGCGTGATCCGGAGCTGGCCGTCGGTTTCCGAGCGCTCGAGCGGCGGAATCGCCTCCAGTGCGGACTGGCGTTTTCGGTCGGCCGCGGAGAGCGTCTGTGTCGTCATCGTCATTCACCGAATACTAGTTGGCTGCCTGAGAATACCAACGTTCCCGTAGTTCTCGCCGCGCGGGAATCGGGGGGCGTCACGGCGGGAAGATCGCCGGTGCGAGCACGGCCATGAGGTGGACCCGGCGCACGCCGAGCAGGGGTGGCAGGAGACCGACGACCGCCGCGAGCGCGAACACCGCGAGACCGAGACCGCCCGCGAACAGGTAGGCGACGGCGAGCAGCAGTCCTCCCGTCGCGAGCGAGACGCGGGTGTAGTCGAGGCGGCCGACCGTACGGAGGTACGCGTCCCCGACCGAGAGGACGAGCGCGAAGCCGGCCGCCGCGGCGAGACACGCCGTCCCGATCAGGACGCCGGTCGAGCCCACGGTCCCCGCCCGATCCATCGCGACCATCACGCCGGTTCGGGGCGTTCCGAGCGCGAGGAGGGCGAACAGCGCGAATATCGTGTTCGCCGTGTTGGCGCCGCTGGAGGCGACGAGAAAGCCCCGGGCGCCCGACTCGCCCGGTACCGCGGGGAGGACGAGCACCGTCCCGACGGCCGCGGAGACGCCGGGGAGGTAGCCGACCAGCGCCCCCGCCCCCGCGCCGGCGCCCGCGGTCCCGAGGATCGTCCGCCGGTCGAGCGCCAGCACGGGATCGGCCTGCGGTGGGACGCCCTCGCCGGAGAGCGCCTCGATCAACACCGGCGCGCCGAACAGGCCGGCAAAGAGCGGTGCGAGGACCCCGCCGACGGCGACGGGACCCGCCGGCTCCAGATCCAGCACGAGCCACCCCAGCCCCGCGGCGACACCGAGGGTCACGAGCGCCGCGAATCGCCGTCGCCACGTCGGTTCGGTGGCGACGAGGACGACGCCGACGCCGACCAGCAGGAGGGGGACGTGACGCCGGAGCGTCGGATACGCGACTTCGACGGCACGGGTGATAGGCACCGCGGCGGGGAGCGCGACGACGACGGCGAGACCGCTCCCGAGCGCCGAGAGCCGAATCGCCTCTCGCCCGTGCCCGTCGAGGACGAGACGGTGTCCCGGGAGGGTGACCGCCGCCGTCGCGGGGTCGGGCACGCCCAGCGCGAGCGCCGGCACCACGTCGAGGAAGGTGTGGACGACGCCGGCCGCGAGCATCGCGGCGCCGAGCGCGACGGTCGGGCCGGGCAGCGCGGAGACGACCGACGCGAGCAGCAGGGCGAAGTTGTTGGCGTGGAGTCCGGGCGTCAGCCCGCTACAGGTGCCGAGACCGACGCCGAGGCAGGCGTAGCCGAGCGTGGTCAGACCGACGGTCGGGAGCGATCCGGGACCGACTGCCGCCGACGAGAGCATCCCGCGAGGGTAGCTCCGCTATCGCTCTTGAACCTACGCGTCGCTTCGGGGTCGGCGCCGCGAAAAAATCGGATTCGTGTGGCCGGCGTTAGCCGAAGAGTTCGCCGAGACCCTCGCCGCTGGCCTCTTCGTCTTCGTCTTCCTCTTCTTCGGCGGCTTCCTCTTCCTCGGTCTCCTCGGCGGCTTCGTCGCCACCGTCTTCGTCCTCGTCGCCACCGGCGGCAGCGGCGCCAGCGCCAGCGGCGGGCGCGGCGGCGGCCGTCTCGATGGCGTCCTCGATGTCGACGTCTTCGAGGGCGGCGACCAGCGCCTTGACGCGGGACTGCTCCACGTCGACGCCGGCGGCCTCGAGCACCGCGGTCACGTTGTCTTCGTTGATCTCTTCGCCGGTCTCGTTCAGGATGAGTGCTGCGTAAACGTATTCCATTGTCGTGTATCTCCGTTGTTAGCCGAACATCGCCCCGAGGCCCTCGCCGGCGTCGCCGTCGTCGTCTTCGTCGTCGTCGACATCGTCGGCGTCGGCGTCCTCGTCGGCGGTGTCCGTCTCCTCCGCTGTGTCGTCTTCGTCGCTCGGTTCCTCCTCGACCGCGGGCGCTTCCACGCCGCGCAGTTCCTCCGGAAGCGCCTCGTCGTCGTCGATCAGGGCCGCGAGCGCGCGGACCTGACCGTCGGCCTTAGCCACGAGGTCCGGCATCAGCTCGGGGTCCTCGATGGCGGCGAAGAGCCCAACCGACTTGGCCTCGCCGGCCGCCTTGGCCAGCAGCGTCCCCGCCGTGCGGGCGGTCGGGTAAGCGGCGTTGACCGAGAGGTTGCGCGCGGCCGCCGCGGCCGACTCGACGTCGGCGCGGTACTCGTCCACGTCGATGGCGAGTTCGTCGGGTTCGAACAGCACGCCCTCGGAGTAGACCGAGCGCAGGTCGAGCCCGACTTCCTTCGGCTCGATGCCGAGTTCGCCGAGAACGTTCGCGAGTTCGTCGCTGACCTCCTCGCCGGTTTCGAGCACCGTCGAGTCGGCGGTCACCTTGATCGACCCGTCCATGATGCGGGCCTCCGCGCCCACCTGCTGGAGTTCGCCCACGAACGGACCGGGGTCGATACCGGTGTCGCCCTCCGGGATCACGATGTCGTTGGGAGCGACCTCGCCCGCGTTGATCGGGGCGGGCGTCTTCGACGCTTCGAGCTGCTGGAAGAGACCGAACGGGTTGTCGTTGGTCCCGATGAGCGCCACCTGGCCGGAGACGAACTCCGAGAGCTGTTCGAGGCCCTCGTCGACCTCGTCGAGCGCGCGACGGACGAGCGTGTTGCGGCTCATCCGAACCTCGGCGCTGCCGTGGAGGTCGCGACGCATGTTCTGGAGCTGTCGGCTCGGGATGCCGGCGACGCCGACGATCCCGACGCTGGCGTAGGAGTCGATGAAGTCGACGAGTTCGTCGACTTCCTCCTGTTTCCACTGCGGGATCGTCTCGGTGCGGCGCACCGCCTCGCTCTCGCTCATGCGGGCACCTCCACGGACGGTCCCATCGTGGTCTTGACGTAGATCGAGTCGATGTTGAGCGGTCCCTTCTCCAGGGCCGCTTCGAGACGACGGACGATCACGTCGATGTTGTCCGAGATCTCCTCGGCGTCCATGTTCTGTGCGCCGACGCGCGTGTGGAACGTGCGCCGGTCGCGGCTCCGAAGCTGGACCGTGTTCTTCATCCGTTCGACCGTCTCGACGACGTCGTCGTCGGGCTGGAGCGGCGTCGGCATCTTGCCGCGCGGCCCGAGGACGGTCCCGAGGTAGCGACCGATATCCTGCATCATCGGCGCCTCGGCGACGAAGAAGTCGGTCTCGTCGGCGAGGTCCTTGGCGGCGTCGTCGTCGTCCCCGAGGTCTTCGAGTTCGTCGGGACCGAGGACGTCGTCCGCCACCTCCTCGGCGCGGAGTGCGGTCTCACCGGTTGCAAAGACGACGATCTGCGTCTCCTGGCCGGTTCCGGCCGGCAGGACGACGCTCTCGTCGACGCGATTCGACGGGTCGTTGAGATCTAGGTCGCGCAGATTCACGGCGAGGTCGACCGTCTCGCGGAAGTTCCGCGGCGGCGCCTCGTCGAGTGCGCGATTGACTGCTTGCTCTATTGTATCTGCCATCTTTCACCTCCGTAGTACGCTTGCGCTCCTACGGGTCAGTGAAACAGGCGTGGGCCTGTCTCATCGGAAGGTGGAGGATGCCGGACTTAAGTCCGTCGAAGCGGGGATCGGCCGACGCGGGCGTCAGTACACCAGTTCGCCCGAGACGAACTTCGCGGTCCGCTCGTCGGTCGGGTTCTCGAACACCTGCTCGGCTGGCCCGAATTCCGCGATGCCGTCGCCCAGGATGACGGCGATCCGGTCGGCGATCCGTTCGGCCTGGTGCATGTCGTGGGTGGCGACGCCGACGCCGATGCCGCGGTCCTTGGCTTCGAGGACCGCGTCCTCGATGAGATCCGTGTTCCGCGGATCGAGATCCGAGGTCGGCTCGTCGAGCAGGAGATACGAGGGATCGTAGGCGAGCGCTCGCGCGAACGAGACGCGCTGGGCCTCGCCACCGGACAGCGAGCGCGCCTCCTGATCGAGTTTGTCGGCCAGCCCCACGAGGTCGAGCGACTCGGTGACGGCCGCCGGCGTCCCGTTCGATCCGACGACCGACCACAGTTCGTCGCGGAGCCGGTCGGTCCAGGACTCGCGCACCCGCAGTCCGTACTCGACGTTCCGCGCGACGGTGGCGTCGAAGAGGCTCGCTTCCTGGAACACCATGCCGATCCGTCGGCGCAGTTTCAGGCGCTCGTCCTCGGAAAGCGACCACACGTCCCGTCCGTCGAACGTGACCGATCCCTCGGTCGGGGAGAGAAACAGCGCGAGGATTCGGAGGACGGTCGTCTTCCCGACCCCCGACGGGCCGATGATCGCGACCACTTCGCCGGGGTCGATGGACAGGGTGAGGTTCTCGATCACCGTCTCGTCTCCGTACGCGTGGGTGGCGTTCGACAGTCGAACCATCAGCGCATCGCCCCCTCGTCGCCGAGTCGGACGACTATCGCGTTGACGGTCAACACGAGCGCGAGCAACACCGCTCCGAGCACCATTGCGGTGTCGTATCGCCCTTGCCGTGCCTCCAGCTGGATGGCGGTCGTCAGCGTCCGCGTCTTCGAGATGCCGTCCGACCCCGTGATGTTGCCGCCGACGATCAACACCGATCCGACCTCGCTGATTGCGCGGCCGAAGCCGGCGAGGATCGCCGTGGCGATGCCGTAGCGAGCCTCCTTGATGACGACGAGCGCCACGTCGAGGCGCGTGCCGCCGAGGACGCGGGCGGCGTCGCGGACGTTCTCGCTCACCCCGGAGATGGCCGCGAGGCTGATCGCCGTGATCGGCGGCGTCGCGAGCACGAACTGGGACATGATCATCGCCTCCTTCGTGAAGATGAGTTCCAGCGGACCGAGCGGTCCCTGGTTCGAGACGGCAAAGAGGACGAGCAACCCGACGACGACGCTCGGGAAGCCCATGCCAGTGTTGATGACCGACTTGACCAACCCCTTGCCGGGGAAGTCAGTGAAGCCCATCAGCATCGCCACCGGGAGGCTAAAGAGCGTGCTGAGCGTCACCGCGGTCACGCTCACGTACAGCGAGACGTAGATGATGCTCCGGATGTACCCCTCGCGGAAGGGAAGGTCGGCAAGCGCCGGGAACAGCTGTACGACCTGTTCGAGCGGCACGATCACTCCTCGGAGGAGTCGCTACTCCAACCTTCCGGAACGTACTGCTGGAAGTTGGGGTCCTCCGAGACCGCCTCCGGGAAGAACAGCTGCTCGCCGTTCATCTCGTAGTTCGAGATGGCGTCCTGCGCGCCGGGGCTGGTGATCCACCCGATGTACGCCATCGCGAGGTCGTAGTTGGCGTTGTCGTGGACCCCGGGGTTCACCGCCATGACTCCGTAGGGGTTCGAGAGGATCTCCGGTCCCCCCTCGATGGGTCCCTGGACGAGGATCGTGAGGTCGATCTCGGAGCGCTGGGAGATGAAGGTCCCGCGGTCCGAGAGGGTGTAGGCGCCCTGCTGGTTGGCGTTGTTCAGCGCCTCGCCCATCCCGCCGCCGATCTCCTGGTACCACTCGCCGCCGGGATCGGTGCCCGCGGCCTCCCAGAGGTTCAGCTCCTTCGTGTGGGTGCCGGAGTTGTCGCCGCGGGAGACGAACGCCGCCTCCGACTCGGCGATGGTCGTGAGCGCCTCCGTCGCCGACTCCATCCCTTGAATGCCGGCCGGATCGTTCTCCGGGCCGACGATCACGAAGTCGTTGAACATCAGATCGCGCCGGTTGATTCCGTAGCCGTTCTGCATGAACTCGTCTTCCAGCCCGCGGGCGTGGACCATCACCACGTCGGAGTCGCCGTTGCGGGCCGACTCCAGGGCCGCACCGGTTCCCTGGGCCACCGCGTCGACGGTCACGCCGTACATCTCCTCGAAGTCGGAGTGGATCGCGTCGAGCAGTCCCGTGTCGTACGTACTCGTCGTCGTGGTCAGCGTGAGCGTCTCGCCGGTGACGCCGGCGCTGCTGCCGCCCTCGCTCTGGCCCCCGCCGTCGGTCCCGGAACAACCGGCGATGCTTGCGAGTGCTCCGCCACCGACCGCCGCGATGAACTTGCGTCGTTGTATCGGCATAGAAACAACGTATGGAATGTTGATAAAATAGTTTTCGGTCAGCGGCCACCGGCCAGGTCACGCCGGGCGACGACGCCGAATCTAGTAACCGAACGCGATTACTCCGAGTCGACGGAATGGTCGTCGGCAACGTCTTTGACCGGGAGTTCGTAGTCGGCCTATGAAGTTTTCGACCGAGTTCGACGCCCGCATCGGACAGGGGGACGTGACCCTCACCGCGCGCGACGTGGAGTTGTTGCGGGCCATCGACGACGCCGGATCGATCAACGCCGCCGCGACGGCGCTCGGTCGGTCGTACTCGCGGGCCCAGCAGCGGATCGTGGAGCTAGAGGGGGCGTTCGGCGAACTGGTGGTCCGCGAACGCGGCGGGGCGGGGGGTGGCGGCAGTCGGCTGACCGACGACGCCCGCGACCTCCTGTCGCGGTACGACCGCCTGCGCTCGGAGTTCAGCGGCGTCGCCGAAACAGCCGAGACGGTCCTGTCGGGACGGGTGATCGAACGTGACGGCGAACTCGCCACCGTGGAGACGCCGGCGGGGACGCTTCGGGCGCTCGTCCCCGAGGACGGCGACGAGGTCCGGCTCACCCTCCGGGCCGACGCGGTGACGCTCCAGTCACCCTCTCGGTCGCCCGATCCGGACCGAACCAGCGCCCGAAACCGCATCGAGGGGACGGTGCTCACCGTCGACGCCGGCGAGGCGGTCGCGCTGGTCACCGTGGACGTGGGCGGCGGCGTGACGCTGTCGGCGCTAGTCACGGATGCGAGCGTCGAGAAACTGCGCCTGCACCGCGGCACGCCGGTCGTCGCCTCGTTCAAGGCGACCGCCACCCGGGGCGTGTCGATCTAGGGGCCGACCACGAGCACCGGCACCGTCGCCGTCCGGAGGACCCGTTCGGCGACGCTCCCGAGGAGGACTCGCTCGACCCCGGTGCGGCCGTGGGTGCCGACGGTCACGAGATCGATCCCGGCGTCGTCGACGTACGACCGGATGGCCTCGTGGGGCGGTCCCGGACGGACCACGGCAGTCGCGTCCAGACCGGCCTCGCCGGCTCGGTCGACGACTCGCTCCGCAGGACCGAGGTCCGTCCCGACGGTCAGGGCGTGGAGTCGCGCTCCGGTCGCGTCCGCGACGGCGACGGCGCCCTCGGCGGCGCGCTCGGCGCTCTCGCTCCCGTCGGTGGCGATCAGTACGTCCTCGATGGCGCCGCTCCGCCCGTCTTCGCGGACCGCCAGGACGGGGACGCCCGCGGTGCGGACGGTGCGCTCCGCGAGGCTGCCGAGCAGGTAGCGGTCGACGCCCGAACGTCCGTGTGTCCCCATCGCCACGAGGTCGACGTCGTAGTCGTCGATGGCGGCCGAGAGCACGGACGCCGGGCGCCCCTCGACGACGTGCGTCTCGACCGGTCCCGTCGCCATCGCGGCCACGCGGTCGACCGCGTCCCGGGCCCGTTCTTCGAGGCGCGCCTGCTGGCGTCGGACGAGGTCGTCGACGTCACCCACGGAGTCGGTCACGAGACGGTCGGGGTCGACCACCGAGAGGGCGTGTACCGTAGCGCCGAAGCGCTCGGCGAGGTCGACCCCGTAGCGGGCGGCGGTCGTCGCGGCGTCACTGCCGTCGGTCGGGACGAGTATCGTATCGAACATGGTTAGCTCCCCGCCGCGTCGGCGGCGGGCGTCGGATCGCGGTCGTCGAACAGGCGCACCGTCACCAGCGCGGCCGGCAGGATCACGAAGGCCGCGAGCAGCGACAGCGCGATAGCGAAGACGGTGGTCACCCCGAAGTTCGCCAGCACGGGGAACCGGGAGATGGTGAGGACGCCGAAGCCGAAGATGGTGGTGAAACTGGACCCGATGACCGGCCGGGAGAGCTTCGCCACCGCCGTCGCCGCGGCGTCGGATCGGGACTGCCCCCGTTCGAGCACCTCGTACTCGAAGCGCTCGAAGACGTGGACCCCGTAGTCGATGCCGATGCCGAGCGTCAGCGACGACATCGTGATCGTCAGCGGGTTCCACGGCACGCCTATCAGATACATCGCACCCGTCACCAGCAGCGCGGCGCTTCCGGCGACGGCGGTGATCAGCACCGCCGAAATCTTCAGCGACCGGAAGGCGATAGCGAGGACGAGAAAGCCGAGGAGGAAGCTCAGGAGCGTCATCGGGGTCAGCCCCGCGGTCACGTTCTCGATGACGTTCCGGTTGAGGACCGGCTTGCCCGTCACCTGCACCTCGTCGGCCGTCGCCAGCGTGTAGTCGGCGTTGCCTTCGAACTCGTCGATCAGCGTCCGGACGGGTTCGCCCTCCACGTCGTCGACGTAGAAGGTCAACAGGAGCTTGCTCGGCGTCTCGGAGGGATCGCGGATCGCGGTCGGCCCGTCGCTCGCGTCCCGCAGGCCCGCGTCGAGGCGGTACTGCGTGTCGGGGATTCGGCCGCCGTTCGCGGCCTGGACGGCCGTCACCGGACTCACGACCGCCTCCACGTTCGGATTCTCCAGCATCAACCGCTGGTACGTCGCCACCTCCCGGAACGTCTCCGGCGTGTAGGCCTGATCGGTCTCGACCACGACGTAGATGACCTTCGACCCCTCGACGGTGTCCTCCAGTTCCTCGAGGTCTTCCTTCGCGCCGAGCTCTTGGGGCCAGAAGTCCATCATCTGCTGGCGGGGTTCGACCTGCGGGTAGGCGTAGACGCCGCCGGAGACCAGGAGCGCGGCGAGCAGGAGGGTCACGAGGGGACGACCCACCGTCAGCCGGCGGGTGAACGCGCCGGTCGCGGCTTCGAGGCGGTCGTAGTCGCTCATCCCGCTCGCGTCCGCCGTCGCGTGGCTCGCTCCCCCGTCGACCCGGACCAGCATCGCGGGCAAGAGCGTGACGGCCAGAGCCATGCTCGCGGCGACGCTCACGGCGCTGGTGACACCGAACTGCTGGACCGGCGGCACGGAGGAGACCAGCAGCGATCCGAGCCCGACCACGGTCGTCACCATCGCGATGAGCAGCGCCCGGCCGGTGGTCCGGGTCGCCAGCCCTGCCGCCTCGACCGGATCGCGGCCGTTCCCGCGCTCTTCGAGGTAGCGCGTCTGAATCTGCAGGCCGTAGTCGATCCCCAGGCCGAGCGCGATGGGCATCACGCCCAGCATGATGGCGTTGAAGTTGTAGCCGAGCACGCCCATCGCGCCGGTCATGTACACCAGCGCGGTCATGGCCGTCCCCAGTGGGAGGAAGACGTGCCAGCCGCGTTCGACCTTCGAGCGCATGACCAGATAGACCACGCCGAAGATGAGCGCGAACGCCCCGGCGAACAGCGTGATCATCTCGGGCAGCATCAGCCCGAAGGCGGCGTTCTCGAAGACCGGCTGCCCCGTGACGGTCACGGACAGTCCAGCCGGGAGTGCGGCCAGCTGCGTCTCCTCCTGGATCTCCCCGTAGACGATGTCGGCTCCGCGCTGGGGGAGGAGCTGGCCGCGGTCGAACGTCCCCACGTCACCGTACGAGACGAGGATGATGGTCGTTCCGGACTCGGGGACGAGCTGTGACCGGAGACCCGCCATCTCGGGGTTGTGCTCCGTGGCCCGGTCGAGGGCGCGACGGACGCCAGTCTCCGTCGCCGGGATCTCGCCGCCGTTGCCGGCGCGGACCAGATCGGCGAGGCTGACGACGCGATTCGTCTCGTCGAGCGAACTGTACCCCCGGTCGAGGCGGTCGATTGCGCGGATCGTCTCCGGATCGTACAGCCGGTCGGACTCGACCACGACGAACACGTTGTTGCCGGTGTCGAAGTCGTCTTTCAGCCCCGCCCACTGCTGGGCGGTCTCCGAGTCGTCGTCGATGTAGAGGGTCATCCCCATGCTCATCTGGAGCGACGTGGCGGCCACGCCGCCCGAGACGATGACGAGCACGAGGACGACGGCGACGACTGGTCCGGGATTGCGGGCGCTCTCGCTCCCCAGCGTCTCCAGCCCGTCCCTGACGCGTCGCCCGATGTCCATCATCGGCTTACAGACCCAGGAAGCTGAGGATGGTCGACAGCAGTCCACCCTCCGATTCGGTCACTTCGACGGCGGTCGGGGTCACGTCGCTGACGACCGTCCGCCCGAAGGTGTTGTCGTACTTGACGGTCGTGTCGACCGAGTAGGTCTTGGGCGTCGCCGCGCCGTCGGCGGTCACGGTGAACGTGACCGTCGTCGACTCGCCTGGCTCCAGTTCGCCGATGTACGCCGTGTCGTCGTCGGTCTCGAACGGCGTGTTGACGTTGATCCGGGCGACCGCGTCACGCATCACGCCCTCGCCGGTGTTGGTGATCGTCACCTCGACCGTCTCGGTCGCTCCGGCGGCCACCGTCGGCGATCCCGACGTCTCGATGGTCATCTCGGGACCGACCGTGACGGGGACGGTTCGGCTGTCACTCTCGACCCGTTCATCGTAGGCGTCCTCGTGGACGATGGTGAAGGTGAGCGGGTACTCCTGTGCGACCGCGCGGTCGGCGACTTCGAGTTTGAACGTCGCCGTCCCGGTCTCTCCGGGAGCGAGCGTGCCGAGGCTGGCGCTCGTCGAGAGCGGCGAGAACGGCTCCGCCGGCTGCAACTCGGCGCGAGCGTTCTCGACGCGGCGGTCACCCGTGTTCGTGACCGACAGCGTGACCTCGCCCGTGGAGTCGACGTACAGGTCGGTCGAGTTCGCCGACAGGTCGAACGACGGCGCGTCCTCGATGGTCACCGAACCGGTTCGGACGACCGACGTCCGGACGACCCCGTTGCCGTCCTCGTACCGAAGCTGGAACGGGACCGCGTAGGTGCCCGTGTTCTCGACGTCGGCCACGCCGACCCGGAAGTCGGCCGTCGCCGTCTCGCCGGGGTCGAGCGTGCCGAGCGACACGCCGTTCGTGCGCGGCGTGAGCTGGTCGTTCTCCCGGAGCATCAGTTCGGCGTCGCTGGCCGTCTCGGACCCCTCGTTGCTGACGGTCACCGAGACACGTCCGTCCTCGTTGGCACGGAGGTTCTCGCCGTCGACGCCGTCGACGCCGAGCCTGACCGACTCGTCGACTCGGACCGTCACGTGCGTGCGGACGCTCCCGTCGCGCCGCGTGATGAACTGTTCGTCGCCGTCGACGCTGACGGCGCGGACGTACTGGTACTCCAGTTCGACCGGAATCCGGTAAGTGCCCGGCTGTGCGTTCTCCGCCACCTCGATCTCGACCGGCACCTGCTGCCGATTGTCGGGGGCGACGGTGCCGACCGACTGCGTGCCAGTCCGTACGTCGACCGGCGCCGATCCGGCCTCGACGTGCGCGGTCGTCGCCATCGCGGCGCCGGGTTTCACGCCCGCAGACTGGAACACCTGCGCGAGTCGCTCGACGCTACCCTCCGAATTCGTCACCGAGGTCCCGCGGTTCTGTATCCCGATCCGGAGTGTCGTCGTCTCGCCGGGGACGACGACGTTCGATCCTTGTACTGCGGTCGTCAGTTCGGGTTGCTGGTACTCGTCGTAGCTCGTGGCCGCGACCGGCGTCGCGACGCCCGCCAGCACGACCAACAGTGCCAGCAGCGTCGCCATCCCGACCCGCGTGACTCGTCCGTTCGGATTCATGCTTGTGGCCTAATTATGCAATACTCTCTGATAAAGCCGTCGCTATACCGGGGCATTCAGAATCAGTAGTGTATAATATTCACAATGCAATTGCCCGTCGGACGCTTCCGGTTCCGACACGCGTATCGGCGTCGATATCCAAGCGGACGGTGTGTCAGCCGATCTGTTCACACCGCTGGAACTCCGCCGTACCGAGATACCGAATCGCGTGATGGTCTCGCCCATGTGCCAGTACTCCTGTACCGGACGGGACGGACTGCCGACCGACTGGCATCAGCCCCACCTCGTCAGTCGCGCCGTCGGCGGCGCCGGTCTCGTCATGACCGAGGCGACGGCCGTCGAACCCCGTGGCCGGATCACGCCACACGATCTCGGGATCTGGAGCGACGACCACGCCGACGCGCTGGCCGACATCACGGCCGCCATCCGGGACCAGGGGAGCGTCCCCGGCATCCAGCTCGCGCACGCCGGACGGAAGGCCTCCAAGACCCGTCCGTGGGAGGGGAGCGAGCCGCTCACGGGTGCGGACGGCTGGGAGACGATTGCTCCCTCCGAGACCCCGTGGCCCTACGAGGACGGCGAGACGGCCACGCGGGCGATGACCGACGGCGACGTCGCGGACGTGATCGACGCCTTCCGGGCCGCCGCGGAGCGCGCCCACGACGCCGGCTTCCGCGTGGCCGAGATCCACGCCGCCCACGGCTACCTCCTCCACGAGTTCCTCTCGCCCGTCACCAACCACCGGGACGACGCCTACGGTGGCGACTTCGAGGGACGGACCCGCCTCCTCCGCGAGATCGCGAGCGCCGTCCGCGAGGTGTGGCCCGACGGCGACCCCCTGTTCGTCCGGATCTCGGCGACCGACTGGCTCCCCGACCGCGACTCGTGGACCGTCGAGGATTCGATCCGTCTGGCCGGCGACCTCGCCCCCCTCGGCGTCGACCTGGTCGACGTGAGTGCGGGTGGTATCCACCCCGACCAGCAGATCCCCTCGACGGGACCGGGGTATCAGGAACGCTACGCGCGGCGGGTGAAAACGGAGTCGACGGGATCGGTCGCCGTCGGCGCCGTCGGCGGCATCACCACGCCGGAACAGGCCGACGCCCTGATCCGGAACGGTCGGGGGGACCTCGCCATCGTCGGGCGCGAACACCTCCGCGATCCGTACTTCGCGCTCCACGCCGCGCAGGCGCTCGACCGCCTCGACGACGTCGAGGTCCCGGTCCAGTACCACCGCGCCTTCTAACGGTCGGGCGACGGCGCGACGAAGTTCCCCGCGTCGTCGAAGGTCAGATCCTCGGGATCGGCGACCACCCGCAGGTCGTCGCGCTCGCGCGCCGCCTCGATCAGCGGCGCGGAGGCGTAACACCGCTCCAGCCGCATCGTGTCCGTCACGCGCAGGACGCGCGCCTCGTCGCCCGCCACGGGACCGACGGTGCCGAGGGCGCCGAGCAGTCCGGCGCGGTCGTTCTCGACGACGGGTGGCAGGCGCACACAGCGGACGGTGCTCGCGGTGATGGCGTTGATGAGCGCCTTCGACGTGTCGGCGCCGTCGAGCACGTCCCGGTGGGCGAAGTCGGCCTGTCCCATCCCCATCGCGTTGCCCTTCGTCTTCTCCGTGAGTCCGCGGAGGTAGACCCGCTTCACCTCGGGCGACTCGGGTTCGGGTTCGTTGATCGTGAAGTGGCGACGGCCGGTGACGTTCGTGTCCATACCCTGCCCGCTCACGTCCTTCCCGATCCGGTCCACCACCAGCACGTCCAGATCGTCGAACGGGAGTTTGGGCATCCGCGCCTCCGCCGTCTCTAGCAGTTCGTGCTCGCGCTCCAGAAAGCCCGAGGCGGGGACGCCCTCCAGCAGCGACGTGTCGTCGTGTTCGTCCTCGACGATGGCGACGCCGCCGGCGACCGGGAGCGCCTCCAGTAGCTGACTCGCGATCTCGGGGAGCATGTTCCGGAGGCTCCAGTCGACCGCCCAGTCGTGGGCCATCTTCGCGCCCTTCTGTTTCCCCATGCCGATGACCAGCATCTTCGAGAGACCGCTCTCCACCTCGCCGCTGAAGTCCGTGTGGGGTTTGATCCGGTTGACCATCACGATGCCGTCGGCGGCGACGGCGTTCGCGTCGGCGTACACCGGAACGCCGCGTTCGGGCGTCTCCCCGACCGTCTCGACCTCCATCGTCGCGCGAATCTCACAGCCGACCGTCTCCTCGCTCACGCCGAGCGTGTTCAGTTTCTCCCGCTGTCCCTCGGCCGTCGCCCCGCCGTGGCTCCCCATCGCCGGGAAGACGAAGGGGTCGTACCCCTGTTCGCGGACGCCGGCGACGACGCCGCGGACGATAGTGCCGAGGTTGGCGATGCCGCGACTACCGGCGCCGATTGCCACCTCGCCGCCGTCGGGCACGTCGGCGAAGTCGAGGTCGTGGGCGGCCGCGGCGGCCCGGGATTCGATCTCGTCGGTCGGGATCGGATCGGTCTCCCAGACCTGTTCGACGACGCCCATGCGAGGCAGGGCGAGGTCGCCGACGGTCGTCCGGACGGTGTCCTCGGGAACGACGAGCGAGTCTGCCATACCGAGGGGGTAGCAGGGACGAGGAGAAGAAACCCGCGGTCGGCCTACGCGGCCGCTTCGTCGGCGAACTTGTCGTCGTACTCGCCCTCGTCGATGCGTTCTTTGAACTGACGGGGGTCGTTGCCCTCGATGGTGACGCCGAGGGTGACGCAGGTGCCGACGACCTCCTTCGCGGCGTTTTTCAGGTCGTACGCGAGCAGGTCGGACTGCTTCTGCTCGGCGATCTTCTGGACCTGTTCGACGGTGAGGTCGGCGACGAAGGTCTCCTGGGGTTCGCCGCTCCCCGTCTCGAAGCCGGCCTCGTCTTTGATCAGCTCGGCCGTCGGCGGGACGCCGACCTCGATGGTGAACGAGCCGTCGTCGTCGTACTCGACGGTGACGGGCACTTCCATGCCGTCGAACGCGTCGGTCTCGTCGTTGATCTGCTGTACGACGGCCTGTACGTCGACCGGCGTCGGGCCGAGTTCCGGCCCGAGCGGCGGGCCAGGGGTGGCCTCGCCGCCGGGAACGAGTACTTCGATAGTTCCAGCCATACCGAACCAAACCCGCGGCCGACTTTTAACGGTTTTCTTTCGGCTCACGGGTGTGTCCCGCGGTCACAGGGACGGCGGACGCCACGGGAACGACGGGCGCGCTCAGACGTCGACCGCGAACGAGTCGACCCCGCCCGCTCGGTCGGCTATCGCGCCAAGCAGCGTCGCCAGGTCGGCGAGGTCGTCCGCGTCGATCACCTCGACCGGCGTGTGCATGTAGCGGTTCGGGAGGCCGAGGTTCAGCGCCGGCGTCCCCCCGGCAGCGGTGTAGAAGGCGTCCGCGTCGGTGCCGGTGCGACTCCCCGCCGCCTGCAACTGGACGTCGACGTCGGCGTCGTCGGCCGCCGCGCGCGCCAGGTCGACCAGCAGCGGATGGTTGGCGCTCCCGCGCGCCACGACCGGTCCCTCGCCGAGTTCGACGGGACCGCGTCGCTTGTCGGGAATCCCCGGCGAGTCCGTCGCGTGGGTCACGTCGACCGCGACGACGGCGTCCGGCGCGAGGTCGACCCCGACCATTCGCGCGCCCTGTAGCCCGACTTCCTCCTGGATCGTCGAGACGGCGTACACCGTCGCCGACACGTCGGTCTCGACCGCCCGGCGCAGCCCCTCGGCGGCCGCCCAGACCCCGATACGGTTGTCCATGCCGCGGGCCGAAATCCGGGAGCCGTGGAGGTCCTGGACGGTAGTGGAGACGGTGACGGGGTCGCCCACGTCGACGAGCGACTCTGTCTCGTCGCGGTCTTCGGCACCCACGTCGACGTACTGCTCGCCGATGTCGTCGTACGTCTCCTCGCCGGAGTCGCGCAGGTGGATCGCCGTCTGACCGACGACGCCCGGCACGGGATCGTCGGCGTGGATCGTCACGTGCTGGCCCTTCGATATCGTTCGGTCGGCGCCGCCGATGGCACCGATGCGGACGTAGCCGTCGTCGTCGATGCGGCGGACGATGAACCCGACCTCGTCGGCGTGGCCGGTCAGTGCGAGCTCCGGATCGCCGCCCTCGTGGACCGCCACGGCGTTGCCGTAGTCGTCGGTCCACACCTCGTCGGCGAACTCGGAGACGTAGTCGAGCCACACCCGCTGGCCGCGCGTCTCGAACCCTGACGGGCTCGGCGTCTCCAGCAGTCGGTCCAGAAACGCCCGGCGCGTCGAATCCAGTGCCATATCCGTCGGGTACGCGAGGGCGGCCAAGAAGCCAGCGATCCCACCGCCGTCGCTCTCCGGCGGTTTCTGACCGCATCGCCGCTCCGCTCCCGCGGGACCGACCTGCGACGGGCCGCCTCAGTCCAGGTTCGAAATCGCCTCGTCGATGTCGAAGTCCTCGGTGGTCTCGGACCCCTCCTCACTCCGGTCGACTTTCTCCTGGTCCTCGTCGATCTCCACTTCCGGTCCCTCCTCCTCGGTGAACTCCGTGTTGACGCCCCAGGGCATCCTACTCCCCCTCCCGAACGCGCTCGATGTCGCGGCTCGGGACGGCCGTGCGATCCGTTCGCGAGTCCGCGATCCGACGATCCATTGGGAGTCTCCGTACCGGGTGAGACGGTATATGGGTTCCGGCACGACCGTCGTCACGTCGGGACAGCGCCTACTCCCCGTGTCGCGTCACGCAGGTGGACAGCCCCGTCAGCTCCACCGGTTCGGAGTTGTCCGGCGAGTAGACCACCATCTGTCCTTTCTCCATGTACGGCACCTTGTCCTCCAGCGTCGGCGGGATGTTGACGCTGCTGATGGCGTCCTCGTCGCCGAGGTTGAGCACGAGCTTCGTGTTCACCTGCTTGAACACCGAATCCGCGACGTCCTGTGGGTCCTGCGTGATGAGAAAGAGACCGAGTCGTTCCTTGCGGCCCTGTTTGGCCGCCTCCGTGAACTTGCCGATCACCTTCCGGGCCTGCACGCTCTCGGCGTCGGTGAGGAAGTTGTGTGCCTCGTCCATGCCCACGATCAGGGGCGTCTCCCCGATCCGTTCGTACGTCGGATCGTTCGACAGCTTCTCGTCGACCAGCAGGCTGGCGACGGCGAGCACGACCAGCTCGGTCGCCCGCGAGTCGTTGACGTGGTAGGTCGGCACGACCGTCAGCCCGCCGGGGCGGACGAGTTCGTGGACCAGATCCGTGACGGGGCGGGCGTCCCGGTCGAAGACGCGGCGGAACGCGCTCCCGAGCGCGCGCCGGCGCACGGCGTCGAACGTCGCCTCGTGGACTCGCCCCGACTCGTCGAGTTCCTCGCGGAGCGCCGGGTCGTCGAGGTACGTCGTGAACTCCTCGTAGGTGGCGTCGGCGCCGTAGTCGTCGAAAAAGCTGTCGAGCAGGTGGTCGAGCGCCTGGTACTGGTTGTCGTTGAGGCGGGCGCCCGCGACCAGCCACGGCCGGCGCCGGACCATCCGGAACGGGACGGTGAACGGAACCTGCTCGGCGCGGTGGTCGCCCCCGCCGTACGACGCTCCCTCGACCTCGGGGACGAACGCGACGGTGTCGTCGTGACCGCCGTGGACGACGCCCTCGCGGTCGAGACGGCGGGCGAAGCCGTCGTCCATGTCGGGGTTGTCGTCGTGCATCTGGGCGTACTCGTCCTGCGGGTCGAACTGCACCACCGCCGTGGACACCTCGCGGCCGTCGTCCATCGGGTACGTCGTGTCGAGATACTGCCGGAGGACGTTCTTCGAGGCGTGGGTCTTGCCCGACCCCGTCCCGCCCGCGACGAGCGTGTGCCGGAAGACGAGGGGGTCGCCGTCGGCGTAGTCGTCTTTCAGACGGTAGTCGATGGTCGGCGGCGACGCCGCCGTCCGCACCGTCTCGCCCCCGACCGAGAGGTGGCCGAGGAAGACGCCGTCCGAGGGAATCGCCAGCCCGGTCTTGATCTGCTCGGCGTCGGTCGCCTCGCCCACGACCGCGCCGGGTTTGGGCACCCGGTCGGTCATCCGGCGTTTCAGGTCGTCGCCCTCGGAGAAGAGGACCGCGACGGGGTCGAGCGACGCCACGAACTTGTAGTCGCGCTCCGCGAAGTCGTCCCGGCGCATCGCCCGCCGGGCGTGGATCTCCGTCGCGTCGTCGGTCTCGAACTCCTGGGCGTACTCCAGCGACGTGATCCGACAGAACAGCGTCTCACCGTCGGGATAGGGGACGAGCAGGTACTTGCCCAGCCGGACCGACTCGCGGTTGTCGCTGGTGACGAAGGCCTTCAGCGTCGTGTCGTCGCCGTCCTCGGCCACGCGGAGTCCCTGCGAGACGGAGATGGAGCCGAGACCGCGATCCGAGCCGGCGGGCGAGACGTCGTAGGCGTCGAAGTCGTCGCCGTCGTCGGCCGAGTCGGCCGAATCGTCCGGCGGTGGGTCGGCGCTGGCGTCGTCGTCCGCGGAGAAGTCGGTGAAGTCGCCGAGATCGGACATACGCCTTACCACGGAGATGGGCGTGAAACCCCTTTCGGCGCGGCCGATCATTTATCACCGTTCCGCTCGGGCACCGAAGCATGACCGACGACGACCCGCGGAGGCGACGATGACCGACCGCGCATCCGACCTTCATCCCGACGCCCGCGAGATCCTCGACCGCGTCGACCTTCCACCCACGCACGCGCTCTCGGTCGACGGCGCCCGCGAGGCCCTCCGTGACCTCCTCGTGACCGAGGAGTCACCCGACGACGACCTGACGGTCCGCGATCTGTCGATCCCCGGTCCCGACGGTCCGGCGACCCCGCTCGCGGTGCGGACGTACACGCCCCCGGCCCAGGCTCGGGACGACGGTCTCCCGGTGCTCGTCTACGTCCACGGCGGCGGCTGGGTGCGCGGCGACCTCGACACCCACGACGGTCTCTGTCGGCTGCTCGCCGAGGCCGCCGACTGCGTCGTCGTCTCGGTCGACTACCGCCGCGCGCCGGAACACCCCTTCCCGACCCCCGTTCACGACGTCTACGCGGCGACCGAGTGGGCGGCGGCGTACGCGGGGATCGTCGGCGGCGACGGGGACCGGATCGCGGTCGGCGGCGACAGCGCCGGCGGCAACCTCGCCGCGGCGGTGACGCTCCTGGCTCGCGAGCGCGACGGCCCGGAGATTTCCCACCAGGTCCTGCTCTACCCCGTCACCGACTACGCCTTCGACACGGACTCCTACGCGGAGAACGCCGAGGGGTACCTGCTCTCGCGGGCGAGCATGCGCTGGTACTGGGCGCGCTACCTCGACGACGAGGTGGACGGCGCGAACCCCTACGCGTCGCCGCTCCGGGCACCCGACCTCTCGGGCCTGCCGTCGGCGACGGTCGTCACGGCAGGGTACGACCCGCTCCGGGACGAGGGGGCGGCGTACGCCGACCGACTGCGCGAGGCTGGCGTGTCGGTCACCCACGCGAACTACCCGGGGATGGTCCACGTCTTCGCCTCGTTCCCGGACCTCGACCGCGCGGCGGACGCACGGGAGACGGTCGCGGGCGATCTGGACGCCGCGTTCGACCGCTGACCGTTCTCGCCGCTGATACTCTCGCGTACGTCTTTTACGTCGGGCGCTCGTAATACAAGCAATGTTACTGATCCGCGGCACCGGCGGCGACACGACGCTCACCGGCACGGTGTACGAACGGGGTGAGCGCGCGCCGTCGTTCCAGGGTGCGCCCGACGAGGACGCCGCCTACGTGTGGGTCTGCGACGAATTCTACGAGGTCGAGAGCGGCGGATCGACCACGCGGATCGACGGCGAGGAGAAGCGGATCGCCTTCGAGTCGCCGATGCCCCGGGGGTTCGACACGCGCGAACAGGCTATCGAGGCCGCGAAGGAACACCTCCGCACCCAGTTCGCGCGGGTCGGCGTCCCCGAAGCGACGGTCTCCGTCGAGATCGAGAAAGCCGAGCCGATCGACTGAGCCATGCCGGCTGATACGGCCTGTGTCCCGGTGGTTCGCCGACCCGTCCGACCACCGGTACTGACGGACGACGGCCCGTACGAAACGGGACGATGACCGACCGGAGACGACGGCTCCTTCGAGCACTGCCGATCCTGGTGACGACCCACGCCGACGACGGAGCGGGGACGTACACCGGCGTGTACACCGGACTGCAGGTCAAGAGTCACGAATCTCCGAAGGAGCTGGTCGGAAAGCCCCTCGCCGACGTGCTCAATCCGGAGGCCACGGAGATCCTCCTCGACTCGTTCCGGGCGGCGCTCGAAACCGGCACCCGCCAGTACGTCGAGTTCCCCGTCCAGTTCGCCGACGAGACGTTCTGGCGCGGGAGCTACGCCGTGCCGTTCCCGAACGGTCCCGGTAGCGAGCCGGAGGAAGTGATCGCGGCCGGGTTCGACCTCACGCGACACGACGAGCGCGAACGGGCGCTCTACGACGTCTTCGACGCGCTCGAAGCCCACTCGGACCGTCGCGACCTCGAACGCGCCTTCTGTGAGCGGGTCGTCGAGGGGCGGCGATACGAGATGGCGTGGATCGGGACGACCGACCGGAGCGGCGCGCCGACCGTGCGTGCGTCGGTCCGCGCCGACGACTACCTCGCGGATCTCCGGGACGCCGTCGGCGAGTTCGCCGACGCCGACGACCCGGGCGTCCGGGCGTTGCGGTCGGCCGAGCCGGTGACGGTCGGGTCCATCGAGCCGGGTGATCGGGACTGGACGACGGCCGCCACGGCACACGATCTACAGGCGGCGGTCGCGTTACCGCTCGTCCACGAGGGCGTCGACCACGGCGTCCTCGCGGTCTACCTCACCGACGCGGAGTACCTGGTCCCCTGGCGCGAGACCGTGCTCGCCGACTACGCGGACGCAGTCGGATACGCCCTGAGCGCCGCCATGTGGCAGTGGGCGCTCGCCGCCGACTCCGCGGCCACGCTCAGCGTCGAGATCACCGGCGAGCACCCGTTAGTGGCGCTCTGTGACGCCACGGGGCGGGCGGCACTCGACGTCGCGTCGGTCGTCCCGCGACCGGGAGGGACGGTGTACTATCTGCGCGCCGACGGCAATCGGAACGCGCTGGAGACGGCCGCCGAGCGATGCGACGGGATCGAACCGTACGGCGTCCGGACCGAGGGGAATCCGGCCGTCGTGGCCGAGTCGGAGATGCCCGAGCAGCGACTCGTCCGCCTGGGAACACGCGTCCGGTCGTTTCGCGTGACGCCGCGCGCCGCGACGATGGGGCTGACGATCCCCGGCTCGGAGACGGCCCGAAACGTTCGGCGGGTCCTCCAGGAGGGGTATCCGAACCCGACGATCACCGTCCAGTGGGGGAACTGCGACGCGGACGCGGACGAGCCGTTCACGGGCGACGTCGGGACGGTGTTGACCGACCGCCAGTACGAGATGCTGGAAGCTGCCTACCGCCACGGCTACTTCGACCGAGATCGGAAGTGCAACCTCTCCGAACTGGCGGACGAACTCGACCTCTCCCGGTGGACCGTCAGCGAACACTTGCGGCTGGCCCAGCGCAGGCTCTGCTCGCACCTCCTGGACTGATTCCCCAAATGTGGGCATCGTCATTATAGCGGGTGACCCCGATTTCCGGATGAGCGTCTAATCGATGCCACGGAACGTCTCCTCGAACTCGTTCGACGAGTGTCTGCGAGCCCTCGAACACGAACGCCGCCGAGAGGTGCTCGCGACGCTGTCGACTACCGACACCCTCCGTCTCTCCGCGCTCGACGGAGGGGACGAACAAGTCAGACTCTCGCTGACCCACCGCCACCTCCCGGCGCTCGCCGAGCGTGGATACGTCGACTGGGACCGGGACGCAGGCTACGTCCGTCGTGGCCCGCGGTTCGACAACGTCGACGCGTTGCTCGCGCTCCTGCGGAGTCACGAGGACGACCTCCCCTGGACGGTCGTCTGAGCGACGCGAGCGCCCGACTAGTACGGACCGTCGTACGTCAGTACCGGCGGCTGGACGGGTCGGCGAACCACCGGAACAGTTCGTATCAGTACTCCGCGTCCCACCGCACGTCGTCGTACGTGCGGACGAACTCGGAGTCCAGTCGTTCCTCGAACTTCCGTCGCAGCGCCGCCTTCTCGTCGACGCCGATGCGCGCCAGCGCGTCCGCCCGCTCGACGACCGTCGGCGGACCCCGCGTGACGGCCACGTCCCGCAGGATCTGTCGCGTGAGGCGGTCGCGCTCGTCCGCGTCTCGGGTGAGTCCCGCCGGTGCCTCGACGCGGTAACACAGGTCCTCGCGAGGGTCGTAGACGACGAAAAACGTCACCTCGTAGTCGTCGGGATCACGCCGTCGGTCGACGCCGAGGGCGTCGCCGTCGGCCGCGAGGGTGCGATCCGAGCCGCCGCGGGAGCGAAACCAGCTCGTGAAGGTGAGGCGGTGGTCGTCGCCCTCGTCACGGGCGTCGAGCAGCCGGGTGAAGAAGGCGGTGTCGTCGACCCACGGCGCGTCGACGCCCTTCTCGCGGAGCGTCCGCGTGACGAGTTTCGACGAGGGGTTCTTGACGAAGCCCGCGACCGCCACGTCCCGATCCAGCAGGCGTTCGACGAGGCGGACGTAGTTCTCGACGATGGCCCGCGGCTTGGCCTCGGTCGCCAGCGCACCGAGTTCGGCGTCCCGATCCTGCCAGTTGAGGAGTTCCTTCGGGTACAGCGGGCCGTCGAGGAGGAGGCAGTCGGAGACGGCGTCGGCGTGTTCCAGCGCGTGGGAACTCTCGGCGAGGTAGAGCGCGAGGGCGTGGACCACCCCCTCGGCGTAGCGGTTCACCCGGGGGGCGTGGAGGATCTTTCGCCGGAAGTAGCCCTCGTCGCGGCGCACCCAGTCGGTGCCGAGCGCGAGCGTCGGGTCGTTGGCGTGGACGGTCGTCACCAGACTGCGGGCGCGGTGGAGGTCCAGGTCGGAGGGGTCGGCCGCCATCGCGGCGTGGGCCACGTCCAGCACCAGCCCGTTCTTGAACGTGGTCGGGTTGATCGTCCCCGAGTCGAGCCCGTGGACGGTCGGATAGGGCGCCTCGACGAGGGCCACGTCGTCGACGGGGACCGACCGAAGTCGACGCTCGCCGAGTGGGTCGAGCACGGTCCGACCGTCGACGCGGAGGGGGTCGAGCCACTCCTCGAAGGCCGTCCAGGCCAGGTCGTCGTGGTCGGTGTCGTCGACGCGGCGGCCGAGCAACCCCGCGATATCCGCGATCCCGTCGACGTGGACCGGATCGAGTGTCATGGGTCACCCACCGCGCGGAGGCACAAATATCGTCGTGGTTGGTCCCGTTCGCGCGTACCGGCGGACGGACGACCCCGCCGGAAGACGGCACGCTCATGCCCGTCGCTCGGTTAGGTGGCGTATGGACACGGCTGCGGTGGCGTTCGACCTCGACGACACGCTCGCGGTCACGCGCGTCGACCGGGCGACGCTCCTGGCGGAGGCACTCCGCGAAGTCGGCGCGCCACAGCGCTCGCGGGAGGCGTATCTGCAGGCACACGCCGAGAACCTGACGGCGCGAAGCCGGGAATCGGTGTTCGAGCGGCTGTTCGAGGACGCGGCCGACGTCGATCCGGCGGCGGTCGCGGCGGCCTATCGCGAGCGGGTGAACGCGGCGCTCGAACCGGTTCCGGGCGTCGAGGCGATGCTGACCGAGTTGCGCGGGCGCTACCGCCTCGGCCTGCTGACGAACGGCCCGGTCGTCGCCCAGCGGTCGAAACTCGACGCGCTGGGCTGGACCGACACGTTCGACGCCGCGCTCGTGACCGGCGAACTCGACGCCGGAAAGCCCGAATCGGCGGCGTTCGAGGCGCTCCTCGCCGAACTCGGCACCGACTCGTCGACCACGGTGTTCGTCGGGAACGACGTGACGGCCGACGTGCGGGGCGCGGCCGCCGCCGGCATCGACGCGGTGCAGGTGTGGTACCCGGGCGGCCCGCCCCGGGACCCCGACGCGTTCGCCCACGTAGAGCGGGACGAACTGGCCGCGAAACTACCGGCGATTCTCGACGGCCGCTAGCGAGTCCCCACTGCCGCCTCGACGACGCGGAGGACGCGTTTCACCTCGGCACCGTTCTCGACGAAGACGACCGTCCGCGGCGGATCGACCGCTTTCGGCCGAACGCGGAGGTCGGTCTCGCTGGCGGCGTCGAGGGTCGCCTCCGGTCCGACCTCGAACTCGACGCGTGCGCGCTCCGGGTGGACGAAGACCGTCGCGAGCGGCGCCTCGTCGGCACGGACGACGTAAGCCCGTGCGCCGTCGGCCGTCGGCTCCACCTCGGGATCGACGTCGGTCACCGTCACGCCGGCCAGCCGCCCCTCGTGGCCGACGAGCTCCGAGGCGAGCAGTTGTGCGATCCGGACGCCGTCGTCGAGTTCTGACGTGACCATACGTCGACTACGGGACCGTCGGGTTTCAACGCTCCCCACGTTCGAGTTCGTCCAGCACCCGCTCGGCGACGGCGTCGACGTCGATCCCCCGGCGACGGGCGTAGACGACGGCGGCAGCCTCGATGGTGACGCCGAGCTCCCGCTGGCGTTCGTTGATGGCGGCGACGGCCGCCTGTTTCTCGACGCCCGCGTCGACCAGCACCGAGAGGACGCGCTCGAAGGTGGACTGCTCGCGGAGGACGGACTCGTCGGGGACGAAGCCGTCGGGGACGGCGACGCTTCCGGGGTCGAACTCGGCGACGAGTTCGTCGTCCTCGCGGGAGAGTAGGCCCCGGCCCGCGGCCACGTCGACGAGGCGCTTGGCCTGATCGGGCGTGAACCAGTCGCGATCCAGCGACAGGGCGACCACGAACTCCCCTTCACCGAGGCGCGTCCGTCCCCGGTCGCGGAACGGCGCGGCCACGGCGGCCTCGAGACTCATGACACGGAGACCGGCGACCTGCACACAAAAGTATCCCGGCTCTCCGTTTCGAACGACGGACTGCGCGAGGGGGTTCGTCACCGACCGCCCCGCCGACTCACGTTCGACAGTCTGAAGTAGTTGCTGGGACTGGATAGCGGTATGAAAGACCAGGGACGCTCCACGCGGAAGCGCACTGGGGGCCGCCTCCGGCCCTTCCGGAACAAGAAGCGGTACCAGCTCGGCCGCCAGCCGGCGGAGACGACGGTCGGCGAACCTCGGTTCCAGACCATCGACGCCCGTGGCAACGGGACGAAGACGCGAGCACTCGCGACGAACGTCGCCCACGTCGCCGCCGACGGGGAGACGACCGAAGCCGAGATCGAGAACGTGGTCGAGAACCCCTCGAACACCAACTACGTCCGCCGGAACATCGTCACGAAAGGGGCGATCATCGAGACGAGCGAGGGTCGCGCCCGCGTCACCTCGCGGCCCGGGCAGAGAGGACAGGTCAACGCGGTCCTGCTCGATTAAGGCGTCGGCGCCGCTTTCTGCAACGCCGTCTCGGCGATATTGCCGCCGTAGTCCGCACTCCGTGACAGCGAGTCGACGACGAGACCGAGCAGCTGTGCCCGCGTCGGATCGAGGTCGCGCAGGAGTTCGTCGATAGTGCGGGCGTGGCTGTCGATGCCCTGTACCGCCTCGCGGGCCTCGTTGGCCCGGCGGGTCGCCTCGTCGCTCTCGTCGAGAAAGAGCGACTCCATCGCCCCGTCGATGACGTCCGCGGCGTCGGTGTGGAGTCCGTCGAGCGCCTCGGTCACGTCCTCGGGGAGCGGTTCGTCGAAGCTGAGCGAGAGGTGGGCGATCTTGGTGGCGTGGTCGGCGACGCGTTCGAGCTGTCGCGCCGCGGACTGGTAGTCGAAACACACCTCGCGGGAGACGCCGAGCTCCTCCGCGGCCCGTGGACTTCGAAGCGTCGCCCGGAAGATACGGGAGACGACCATCCACAGGCGGTCCACGTCGTCGTCGCGCTGGATCACGTCGCGCGCGAGGTCCGTGTCGAGGTCGATCAGCGCCGTCACGGCGTCGTCGAGCATCGAGAGGGCGATCAGCCGCATCCGGGTGACGGCGTTGTTGATCGACAGTTCCGAGGAGTCGAGCAGGTCGCGGATCACCACCCTGTCGCGGGTCTCCTCCAGCACTTCGAGCCCGACGAGGCTCTGGGTCGCCTGTCGGATCGTTCGACGCTGGTCGGTCGTGATCCGCGAACTCTCGAGGGCGATGACGTCGAACCCGCTGACGTACATGGTCATGACCGCACGAATCAGTTCCTCGCCGTTCAGATCGCCGACGTCCAGCGTGCCTTCGGTCCGGTCGTCGCCGGTCCGGGGCGTCATGAACAGGGAGTCACCTTCGGGGTAGAAGGCCACCTCGCTGCCCGCCGAAACGCCGTTGTCGGTCGCCCAGTCTTTCGGGATCGACACCGTGTACGTCGATCCACCCGTCACCTGCACCTTTCGGGTCTCGACCATACGCCGAGACAGTGGAGTCATCGAAATAAAACCTCGTATATCTATATACTTTTTCTGCGGTGGCGTCGATAGCGGCGGCGCAACGACGGTCGCGGTCGCGTCAGATCGCGCGCGCTCGTCTCTCGTTCCGCCCGAAAACGCGTGAATTTCCCATTATAGCCGCCGTACGCCGAATCCACCGTGGAACGGGGACGACCGCCGTCCCCGCGGTCCCGGAACCCCATCGGTAACCGTTCTCGTACCTATGTCTATATAGGTATAATAGAAGGGTACTTACGTCACAGCAAACCACCATCTGACGATGACGGAGGACCCAACGAGCGGACGCGTGTCGCGTCGAAAGTTCCTCGCGGCGGCCGGATCGGTCGGCGCAGTCGGGCTCGCCGGCTGTACGCAGAGCGGGGGCGGCGACGGGGACGGCGGCGACGGACTCTCGGGCACCGTCGACATCGCCGGCAGTTCGACGGTGTTCCCGGTCGCGACGGCGATGGCCGAGCGGTTCGAGTCCGAGCATTCGGAGGTCGACATCAACATCCAGTCGACCGGCTCCGGCGGCGGGTTCGCCAACCACTTCTGTCCCGGCCGCACCGACTTCAACAACGCCTCGCGGCCGATCCAGCCCGAGGAAGAGGAGGCCTGTTCGAACAACGGCGTCACGCCGGTCGAACTCACCGTCGCCACGGACGCGCTGACGGTCGTCGTCAACAACGAGGCCGACTGGGTCGACTGCATGACCGTCGAGGAGCTCCGCCAGATCTGGTCCGCCGAGGAGCCAGCGACGACCTGGAGCGACGTGAACGACGACTGGCCGGATCGGGAACTCGAACTCTACGGACCGACCGACGCCTCCGGCACCTACGACTACTTCATCGAAGCGGTGCTCGGCGAGGAGGGACCGGGCCACCGTCAGGACTACTCCGCGACCGAGCAGGACCGCACGATCATCCAGGGCGTCGAGGGATCGGAGGGCGCCATCGGCTACCTCGGCTTCGCCTACTACTCCCAGAACACCGACCGCGTGAAGGCGCTCGGTATCGACGACGGCGACGGCTGTGTCGAGCCGTCGCTGGAGAGCGCACGCACCGGCGAGTACACCCCCCTCTCCCGTCCCCTCTTCACCTATCCCAGACAGGAATCCCTGGCCGAAGACCACGTCGCCGAGTTCGCGCGCTTCTGGGTCGAGAACTCGACCAGTCAGGAGATCGTCGCCGACGAGGTCGGCTACGTGCCCCTGAACGACGCAGACCAGAGCGAGATGATGGACCGTCTCGAGACGGCCATCGAGAACGCACAGGGCTGAGGCCGAACGAAGAGCTTTTTCCACCGAGCGAAGAACCGACCTACGTTAGATGAGCACGGACGACCTACACCGGGACCTCACCCGTCGAACGGAGAACGCGCCACAGGAGCTTCTGACGCGCTCGTTTTTCTTCCTGTGTGCTGTGCTGTCCATCGTCACGACGGTCAGCATCATCGTCATGCTGACCACCGAGGCGGCGAAGTTTTTCACGGTGACCGCGCCGTTGATGGGCGTCGAGGGACCGACCGCGTCGGTCGTCGACTTCCTCACCGGCACGGAGTGGATCATCAACAACGAACAGTTCGGCGTCCTGCCGCTCGTGTCGGCGACGCTCGCGATCACCATCGGCTCGGCGGTCGTCGCGCTCCCCCTCGGCGTCGCCACCGCCATCTACCTCAGCGAGTACGCGAGCCGGCGCGCACAGCGGGTGTTGAAGCCGGCACTGGAGGTGCTCGCCGGCGTTCCGACGGTCGTCTACGGCTTCTTCGCCGTCGTCTACATTACGCCCGCCCTCCGATCTATCGTCCCCGGACTCGGCACGTTCAACATGCTCTCGGCCAGCATCGTCGTCGGCATCATGATCATCCCGATGGTCGCCTCGATCAGCGAGGACGCGATGTCCGCCGTCCCCGACTCGCTCCGACAGGCCGGCTACGGCATGGGGGCGACGAAGTTCGACGTCTCCGTCGGCATCGTCGTCCCGGCCTCCCTCTCCGGCATCTTCTCTTCCTTTATCCTCGCGCTCTCCCGAGCCATCGGCGAGACGATGGCCGTCACGGTCGCCGCGGGTTCACAGGCCAACCTCATCAACCCGCTGAACCCGGCCGCCTACCTCGAAGGGGCGCTCCCGATGACCGCCGCGATGGTGAACCTCCTCACCGGCGACGTCACCGGCGGCGGGATCGCCTACCGGAGCCTCTTCGCCATCGGTCTCACGCTTTTCGTCATCACGCTCGTCATGAACGTCATCAGCGACTTCGTCGCACAGCGGTACCGGGAGGAGTACTGAGATGGCGACCGGAGAGCAACGAATCGAAAGTTTCGGTCACGTCAGCCGGACCGTCGGCACCGTCTTCCGGTATCTCCTCCTCGCGGCGACGCTGTTCGGCATCGTCGCGCTGACGATCCTCCTGATCTACGTCGCCAACGACGCGATCCAGCCGCTGACTGCCGATCCGGGCTGGCACCTCACCTTCTTCCTGACGCTCGTCTCCCCCACGCTGCTCGTCGGAGGGTACCTCCTCCGGACCGACCCCGCGTCGTTCCGGTTCGGGGCGAGCGTCGTCGGCATGCTCGCGGTCAGCACGATGTTCGCCGGCGGCGCGGCGATGATCTTCGTCGACATCGTCCCGCCGGTCGTGTGGTTCAGCTACGTTCTCGCGCTCGCGCTCGCGCTCGTGGGCGTCGTCGGTATCGAGCGCCTCGACCGGCAGGTGCCGTTCCTCGCGCGATTCGCGGCCGCGGGTGCGGTAGTGCTCCTGGCGTTCGGGGTCGTCCCCGACTTCGTCCAGTCGCTCCCGGTCTACCCGACCGACGGCGTGATGTTGACGCTCGCGCTCGGCGGCCCGATGGCGCTCGTCGTCGGGCGCTACGCCGCCGCGGAGGCCGGACGGCGGGGGTCGGCACTGGCCGTACTGGTCGGCGTCGTCGCCGTCGGGACGGGGGCGGTCCTCGGCCCGCTCTTGGAAATCGGCGCGGTCCCGGCGACGGTGTTGCTGTCGATTGCCGTCGTGCCGACCGCGGGCTACGCCGTCGGCGCCGTCCGCCGGCGGTCGGCGCGGCGGTCGGGGCTGGCCCTCACGGGGACGATCCTCGGCGGCGCACTCGTCGGCGCCCTGACCGTCGACGCCCTCGGGTTCGCCGGGCCGCAGTCGTGGGTCGACTGGGGCTTTCTCACGAACGCGCACAGCGGGACGGCGGCGAACGCCGGACTCTACCCGGCCATCGGCGGATCGATCCTGCTGATGGTCACCGTCGCCGTCCTCTCCTTTCCCCTCGGCGTCGGCGCCGCGGTGTATCTGGAGGAGTACGCGCCGGACAACCGCTTCACCCGCTTCATCGACGTGAACATCTCCAACCTGGCGGGCGTCCCCTCCGTCGTCTACGGCCTGCTCGGTCTCGGCGTGTTCGTCACGTATCTCGGCCAGCCGACCGGAACCGTCCTGATCGGCGGGGCGACGCTCGCGCTGCTCATCCTGCCCATCGTCATCATCTCCGCCCGCGAGGCGCTCCGGAGCGTCCCCGACTCGATGCGACAGGCGTCCTACGGAATGGGGGCGACCCGGTGGCAGACGATCAAGAACGTCGTCCTGCCGCGGGCGTTCCCCGGCATCCTGACGGGGACGATCCTGGCGCTCGGCCGGGCCATCGGCGAGACGGCGCCGCTCATCATGATCGGCGCGCCGAACGTCCTCTTCTCCCTGCCGACGGAACTCTCCTCGAAGGTGAGCGCGATGCCCCTGCAAGTGTACGCCTGGGCGAGTCTCTTCGCCAGCGAACCCTTCTACCAGGCGGCCGTCCCCGCGGGCGTCGTCGTGTTGCTCATCGTCCTGCTCAGCATGAACTCCGTCGCAATCGTGCTGCGCAACAAGTACCAGAACCAGCAGTGATCACCCATGACAGATAGTCAGGAGTACGCGGCCGGCGAATCGACCGACGACCCGACGACCGACGACATGGCCATCGAGACGGACGTGAGCGATAGCGTCGCGTCCTCGGGGGCGACGATGCGGGCCAACACCGTCGTCCGGGCCGAGAACGTCGACGTCTGGTACAACGACGATCAGGCCCTGCAGGACATCAGCCTCGAAATCCCGGAGAACCAGGTGACGGCCATGATCGGTCCCTCGGGCTGTGGGAAGTCCACGTTCCTCCGGTGTATCAACCGGATGAACGACCTGATCGACGCCGCGCGCGTCGAGGGTGATCTCTACCTCCGCGGGAAGAACGTCTACGACGACGACGTCGACCCCGTCGCGCTCCGCCGGCGCGTCGGGATGGTGTTCCAGTCGCCGAACCCCTTCCCCAAGAGCATCTACGACAACGTGGCGTACGGCCTGAAGATCCAGAACAAGGAGGGCGACTACGACGACATCGTCGAGCAGTCGCTGAAGCGAGCGGCGCTGTGGGACGAGGTGAAAGACCAGCTCGACCAGTCGGGGCTGGATCTCTCCGGCGGCCAACAGCAGCGCCTCTGTATCGCCCGGGCCATCGCGCCCGACCCGGAAGTGATCCTGATGGACGAACCCGCCTCGGCGCTCGACCCAGTCGCCACCTCCCAGATCGAGGACCTCATCGCCGAACTCGCGGAGGAGTACACCGTCGTCATCGTCACCCACAACATGCAGCAGGCGGCGCGCATCTCGAACAAGACGGCCGTCTTCCTGACCGGCGGCGAACTCGTCGAGTTCGACGACACCGAGAAAATCTTCGAAAATCCCGAGAGCCAGCGCGTCGAGGACTACATCACCGGCAAATTCGGATAGGTCGGCGGGGGGCAACGTTTTAGGCCGACCGCGCCGAGTCCCGAGTATGGCGCGAACGGATTATCAGTCGTCGCTGGAGGAACTCCGCGACGACGTCCTCTACATGAGCGAGGTGGTCGCGGAGCGACTTCGGACGGGGCTCGACGCCCTCGAACGGAAGGACGAGCGACTCGCACGGGACGTGATCGAAGGCGACGACGAGATCAACGAGATGTACCTCGAACTGGAAGGCGAATGCGTCGACCTGATCGCCCTCCAGCAGCCGGTCGCCAGCGACCTGCGATTCATCGCGGCGTCCTTCAAGATCATCACGGATCTCGAACGCATCGGCGATCTGGCGGTCAACCTCGGCGGCTACACCCTCGACGCCCAGCGCGACCTCTTCCCCGACGTCGACATGCAACTCATCGGGATGACGACCCTCGAGATGCTCGAAGACGCGATGGACGCCTACGCCAACGAGGACGTCGACGCGTGTTACGCGGTCGCCGACCGGGACGACGAGGTGGACGCCATGTGCGAGGCCGCAAGCGAACTGGTCGTGCGCGACCTCATCGAGAGCGACTACCTCGAGGACGAACTCGGCGACGACGCCGAAATCGAGTCGCTCATGCAGGACGTCTCCCGGCTCCTGCTCACCATCCGCGACCTGGAGCGCGTGGGCGATCACGCCGTCAACATCGCCGCCCGCACGCTCTACATGGCCGAGAACGACGACGAACTCCTGTACTAGTCGGATCGTCCGTCCCCGTTCCGTCCTGCGGTTCGTCGGCGTGGCGACGCTCCGCCGGATCGTCGCGCCTGAAAACAGTTAACCACCGCCGGGGCGACGCGTCGCACATGAACGCGACGGAGACGATACGCGACTACTACGAGGCGCTCCGGCGGGGCGAGCCGCTCTATCCGTACTTCGCGGAGCAGCCGGACGTGGTGAAGTTCGGTGTCGGCGAACGGCTCGTCGGCTACGACGCCGTCGCCGAGGGTCTGCGCGAGCAGACCCGGACGACCGACGACTGGACCGTCGAGAGCGATGCCCTCCGCGTCACCGAACGCGACGGCTACGCCTACTTCTCCGACTCGGTGTTCATGTCGTGGACCGACCGCGAGACCGATCACGAGTACGCCTTCACGACCCGGTGGAGCGGGACGCTGGAGCGGCGTGCCCTCGGCGACGACGCGGAGGACGAATGGGAGTGGCTGTTCGTCGGCATGCACGTGAGCACGCCCTACGTCGACGGCTGATGGTCGGGCCCAGCCTCTCCGACGAGGATCGGGCAGCCGCCACCCGGCGACTCAAGGTCGGGTTCGTCGCCCTCGTCGGCTGCTCGGGCGGGCTGGTCGCCCTCGCGGCCGGCGCCACGCTCGGGCAGGCGCTCGCGGCCGTCGGCGTCGGTCTCCTCGCCGGCGGCGCGTTGCTGGCCTACCTCGGACGGGTGGGCCGTCAGTGGCGACGAACCGGCTAGACGCGCGCCAGCCACAGCTCCGGATCGTCGAGTTCCGCCTCGGTCGGGAGGTTCTCCGGCCGTTCCCACACGGCGCTCGCGCCCGCCAGCCCCCGCGCGTCGGCGACGGCCCGGAAGAAGGCCGCACCGCGTTCGTACTGCCGGCGTTTCAGCCCCAGACCGAGCAGTCGCCGGACCAGACGGGCGACCGGGCCACCCGCCTGGCGACGCGCGTCGAGTTTCGCCCGCAGATCGGCGTAGTCGTCGTCGAACGCCCGATCCATCAGCAGTTCGGCGTACCCCTCCACCGCGGTCATCGCGGTGTCGAGTTCGGCGAACGCCTCCCGGTCCAGGTCCCCCTCGGCGAGCGCGTCGATGCCACGTTCGAGTCGGGTTTCGAGGTGGTCGGAGAGCCACGGCGCGGCGCCGAACTCCGCGGCGTGTGACACCTCGTGGAACGCGATCCACCGACGGAATCGCGGTTCGGCGACGTCGAGTGCCGCGGCCACGTCGACGATGTTCGGGTGGACGAAGTAGAGGGCGTGGTCCCGGTCGGCAGGCGCGGTCTCCGCGAGGAGGAGCGGATCGTACTGTCCGAGGACGTTCCGGCCGAGGAAGGCGAGCATGAACGAGAGGGTCCCCGTGTTGACGACGCGAGTGACCCCGGGAAAGATGGCCCGTGGCCCGTCGCGCTCGACTGGCGCCATCACCCGGCGGAACGTGTCGACGTTGGCGTCGATCCAGTGGTGGCGGTTCTGTATCTCGACCGTGTCGGGCAGGTCGAACTCGACGTCGCCGAGCGACCGGAGCCGATTCCGGGCGTCGCGCACGTCGGCGGCGTATCCCTCGCGGTCGGCGTCGCTCAGATCGAGGGTCCCCGGTTCGGTCCCCGCCTTCGCCGCCTCGGCGACCGCCGTCCAGTCGACGTAGCCGTCGCCGGAGGCGGTCGTGACGGTGCGGACGCTCCGAAAGACGTTCATACCGTACGGAGTCGGTAGCGACTGAAAACCTTTCCGCGCTCGCGACTCCGTTCGACGGCGGCGGGTCACGGACGACGAGGGACCGACGTCGCGTCCTCGGGGGGCTGCGACGGTGAAGCCGTCGCTCGTCGGTCCGTGTGAAAAGTCGCGTGGCGCAGGACTGCGCGATTCAGATGCCGGCTTCGAAGTCGTCGAGGGCGTAGCCGGGTTCGGCGCCGCGGCGGTCGAGCGTCTCGTTGGCGAGCAGCCAGTAGACGACCGACAGCGCGCGTCGACCCTTGTTGTTCGTCGGGATGACGAGGTCGACGTTGCTGAGCTGGTTGTTCGAGTCACACATGGCGATGACGGGGATGCCGACCGTGATGGCCTCCGTGACCGCCTGCGAGTCGCCGATGGGGTCGGTGACGACCACCACGTCCGGCTCGATGTAGCCGTCGTAGTCGGGGTTGGTCAGCGTCCCCGGGATGAAGCGACCGGTGCGGGCGCGGGCGCCGATGGCCTCCGCGAACTTCTCGGCCGGGAACCGGCCGTACTGCCGCGAGGAGGTCACGAGGATCTGCTCGGGCGCGTAGTTCGCGAGGAAGTCCGCGGCCGTCCGGATGCGCTGATCGGTCTGGCTCACGTCCAGCACGTACAGCCCGTCGTCACGGACGCGGTGGATGAACCGCCCCATGTCCTCGGTCTTCTGCTGGGTCCCGATGTGGACGCCGGCGCCGAGGTAATCCTCGACCGGGATGAGGAGGTCGGCCTCGTCGTCGGGCATCACGTCGTCGTCGAACGGGGAGGCGTCGCCCGCCTCGACGTCCTCGGTTTCTGTTTCTGCCTCTGGTTCTGGCTCTTCCTCGGCCTCGGCCGCCTCGTCGGCTGCCTCGGCGGTCGGTTCCTCCGCGGGCTCGGCGTCGGCGGGGGCGGCCTCCTCGGCCGCCTCCTCGTCGCCGTCCGGGGTGTCGAGTTCGTTGTCGTTGTCTGTCATACAGCGTCCTCCGCGATGCGGATGAGTTCGTTGAGTTTGGCGGTTCGCTCGCCGCCGACCGTCCCCGTCTTGATGAACGGGGCGTCGGTCGCCACGGCGAGGTGTGCGATGGTCGCGTCCTCGGTTTCGCCCGAGCGGTGGGAGACGACGGCCTGCAGGCCGTTCCGGGTCGCGAGCTCCACCGCGTCGACGGCGTCCGAGAGCGTTCCGATCTGGTTCGGCTTGACGAGGATGGCGTTGCCCGCCCCCGCGTCGATCCCCCGCTGCAGGCGGTCGACGTTGGTGACGAACAGGTCGTCCCCACAGAGGACCGTCCGATCCCCGACCCGATCCGTGAGGTCGGCGAAGCCGTCGAAGTCGTTCTCCTCGACGGGGTCCTCGACGTACGCCAGGTCGTACTCGTCGACGAGGTCGGCGATGTAGTCGACCTGCTCGGCCGGCGTCCGCTCGACGTCGCCGTAGCGGTAGACCTCGGCGTCGGCGTCGTACAGTTCCGACGCCGCCACGTCGAGACCGACGCCGATCTCGAAGCCCACGCCGTCGGCCACGTCCTCCGTCGCCTCGGCGACGAGTTCGAACGCCGCCGCGTCGTCGATGGCGGGCGCCCACGCGCCCTCGTCGCCCTTGCCGGCGGCGATGCCCCGCTCGTCGAGCAGGTCGCCGATCCGGTCGTGGACGGCGGCGTTGGCGAAGACGGCCTCCGAGATGCTCGGCGCGCCCACGGGGGCGGCCAGGAACTCCTGGATGTGGGTGGCCTCTTTGGCGTGTTCGCCGCCACCGACGACGTTCCCCAGCGGAACGGGGAAGTTCTCGCCGCGGAACGTGCCGCCGAGGTGCTGGTAGAGCGGCGCGCCCAGGACGTCGGCGCCGGCCTTCGCGGCCGCCATGGAGATGGCGACGGCGCTGTTGGCACCGATGTTCGAGAAGTCGTCGGTGCCGTCCGCGCCGTGCAGTGCGGTGTCCACGTCTCGCTGATTGCCCGCGTGGACCTCGCCGACGAGTCGCGGCACGGCGTGTTGCCGGGCGGCGGCGATAGCCTCGCCCGTCGGCAGTTCGATCGCCTCGTACTCGCCGGTCGAGGCACCGCTCGGTGCGGCCGCGCGGCCGAAGCCGCCCGACTCGGTCAGTACGTCCGCCTCGACCGTCGAGGACCCTCGCGAGTCGAGGACGCGACGCAGACGCACCGAGCGAATCAGCGTCATTTGCCCTCCCGCCTGACGGTGAAGGGCAGGACGCCGGCGTCGTACTCCTCGGCCGCGACGAGGATGGGTTCGCTCTGCTCGGTTTCGACGAGCACGGGCGCCCCGTAGGACACCTGCAAGGCTCTCGCCCCGAGGATACGCGCCTTCTCGTATCGGTTGTAGCGTCCCTGACTCATTGGTAAGGCGAGACGACGTCGACCAGGTCCTTGTGCGAGACGAACATCCGTCGACAGCAGTGCCGGGTCACGCCCAGGTCGTCGAGCACTTCGGCGGAGTCCTCGCCCGCGTCGAGACGGGACTGGTACTCCTCCCAGTGCTCGCCGATGACCTTGCCGCACGTGAAACACCGGACTGGGATCATCATAGGTGGATCACCTCAGCGGTAGGACTTCTGGTAGCGGGCCCGTGCGCCGGGACCGCCCCACTTCTTGGGTTCGGACTGCCGGACGTCGTTGACCAGCAGCGACCGGTCGAACTCCATGAACGCGTCGCGAAGTTCGGCGTCGTTGTGGAACTGCACCAGCCCGCGGGCGATGGCCGTCCGGACGGCGTCCGCCTGGCCGGCGAAGCCGCCGCCCGAGACGGTGACGTCGATGTCGACCGTGTCGCGGAGGTCGTCGCCGGCGATGCGGAACGGCTCCAGCATCTTCAGCTTCGACAGCTCCGGTTCGACCAGCTCGACGGGTCGGGAGTTGATACGCACGCGGCCCTCGCCGTCGCGCACCGTGGCGCGGGCGACGGCCGTCTTCTTCTTGCCGCTCGTGTTAGTTACCATGTGACGTTCGCACCCAGTTGTTCGGAGACGTCTCCCAGGGAGACGAATTTGATGTTCGAGAGGCGATCCAGCGACGTTCCGTCGAGCACCTCGCCGTCCTCGTCGAAGGGGTTACCGACGTAGACGCGGACGTTCTCGAACGCCTCGCGGCCCCGCGGCTTCTTGTACGGGACCATCCCGCGGATCGACCGCTTGAAGATGCGGTCGGGGCGCTTGGGGTAGTACGGCCCGCTGTCGGAGCCGAGTCCCGCACGCGTGCGGTAGGTATCCATGGTGTCCTCCTCGTTGCCGGTGATGACGGCGTCCTCGGCGTTGATGACGGCGACGGCGTCGCCGTCGAGAGCGCGCTGAGCCACCTCGCTGGCGACCCGGCCCATGATGCAGTCACGGGCGTCGACCACCACGTCGGCGTCGAACTCGGCGAGACTCATCGAATCACCCGGACGTTCGATCCTTCGGGGTTGCGTTCGGCGACCTGCTCCAGTTGCTCGGCGTCGCCGACCTGTTCGATCTTCGTGCGCGCCGTCGACGAGAAGTCGACGGCCGCGACGGTGACGTTCTTTTCGAGCACACCGCTACCCAGCACCTTGCCGGGCACGACGACGGTCTCGTCCTCTCGGGCGTATCGTTCGATCTGCCCGAGGTTGACCTCCGCGTGGGTGCGCCGTGGCTTCTCCAGGCGGTCTGCGACGTCCTGCCACACTCCGGCACCGGACGCACGAGAAACCGCCTTCAACTCGGCGATGAGACTATCGAGTCTCGGATTCGTCTTACTCATTGTCTTCCTCCAGAAAGGAGTGCAGGGAGCAGGATTTGAACCTGCGGACCCCTATGGGACAGCGCCCTGAACGCTGCGCCGTTGGCCTGACTTGGCTATCCCTGCACGCATAGCG